>VOFJ01000151.1_pt1 | contig 58000 bp, 85 predicted proteins | sample 5384081 | NCBI WGS metagenome assembly VOFJ01 (sample SAMN12384729, study PRJNA508395) | human gut metagenome | isolation source: healthy gut I | host: Homo sapiens | reverse complement strand
GTGGAAAAAAAAAGTACTCTGGCAGGCTGCATCAATGGCCTGAATCCTTTTTCCAATCCAGGAGAATGCAGCGGGGAACTTATTGTGGATGGTGTGGATGCGCCGAAGAGCAGTATTTTCCAGCTCTCTGCATATGTAGGGCACAGTGCTGCAGGATCCGGATGGTCAGTTTATCGGGTTGACGGTTGGCGAGGATATTGCCTTTGCATTGGAGAACAGCTGCATGCCGCAGGATGAAAAATGCATGAGATTACCCGTCACGCGGCAGAGCTGGTCGGAATTCAGGATCATCTGGATTACGCGCCCCACGAGCTTTCCGGAGGGCAGAAGCAGCGCGTCAGCCTGGCGGGGGTAATGGTGGATCAGGTGAAAATCCTGTTCGACGAGCCATTGGCCAATCTGGACCCGGCTACAGGTAAGCAGACTATTGAGCTGATCGACGAGATTCAGGAAAAAACAGATACGACAGTTCTGATCATTGAGCACCGTCTGGAGGATGTTTTGTGGCGAGATGTGGACCGTATTGTTCTTATGGGCGATGGAAAAATTCTGGCAGATCTTCACCCGGATGAGCTTTTGATCCACCAGACTTCTGGAAGAAAACGGAATCCGGGAGCCCCTTTATCTTACTGCGCTGCGTTATGCAGGCGTGGAACTGGTTCCGGCGAAGAAGCCGGCACATGCCGATTCTGTTGTGATAGATGAAGGCGGACCGGAAGAAAAATGACAGACTGGTTCTGGTCCCGCCCGGCAGCAGAGGCTGAGAAAAGAACATGAGCCGCTGCTTGAAGTTAGAAATCTTACCTTTGGTTATGAGAGAGGCAGGCAGACCTTACGTGATGTTTCTCTTACAATCCACAAGGGTGAAATGGTCAGCATTGTGGGAAAAAAACGGTGCCGGAAAATCTACTTTTTCCAAACTGGTCTGCGGCTTTGAGACACCAGATTCCGGTGAAATCCTTTTCCAGGGAAGGGATCTTCTGCAGGAAAAATATCCGCCACAGAGCCAAACATATCGGCTATGTGATGCAGAATCCCAATCAGATGATTTCCAAGACCATGATTTTTTGATGAGGTGGCACTGAGCCTTCGCAATATGGGAAAAAAGCGAGGAAGAGATTCGGGAAAAAAGTGGAGGAAACTTTGAAAGTCTGCGGACTTTTCCCATTTCGAACTGGCCGGTATCGGCGCTTAGCTTCGGGCAGAAGAAGCGTGTGACCATTGCCAGTGTGCTGGTGCAGGATCCGGAACTGATCATTCTGGATGAGCCGACTGCGGGACAGGATTTTCGCCATTATACAGAGATTATGGAGTTCCTTCGTGGGCTGAATGAAAAAGGGGTAACAGTTGTGATGATTACCCATGATATGCATTTGATGCTGGCATATACGCCTCGGGCCCTGGTTTTTGCAGATGGCAGGCTGATCGCGGATAGAAGCGCGGCAGCAGTTCTTTTTGTGATCCACAGCTGATCCGTCAGGCGGCACTGAAGGAGACCAGTCTTTTTTACCTTGGCGAACCAGCTGGGGAATCAGTCCGGCGGAAGAGTTTGTGCAGCGTTTTATTGAGGAGGACAGGGAGGTGCGAAGCCATGGCCGCTAAGACAGTGTTGAATTATCTGCCAAGGGAAAGTGTGATACACAAGCTGACAGGTACCACCAAACTGGCGTTTTTCCTGCTTTTTACTTTTGCAAGTATGATCACTTATAATACGTGGGTACTGCTTGGGCTGTTTGCGGTGAGCCTGGCGGCGTTTAAACTGAGTAAGATTAAGTTCCGCGAAGTGCGGTTTATGATGATTTTTATGCTGGTATTTCTGGTGTTGAATAATCTGTTTATTTTCCTGTTTGATCCTAACCAGGGAACGACGCTGTATGGCACCAGACATGTGCTTTGCCACCTGTTCTGGCGGTATGATCTGACTGCAGAGCAGCTGTTTTATATGGTGAATATTTCTCTGAAATATTTTGTTGCGCTGCCGGTTGCAATCTTGTTTATTTCTGCAACGAACCCAAGTGAGTTTGCTGCTAGCCCGAACAGTATTGGAATTTCCTATAAAGTGGGTTATTCTGTGGCGATTGCGCTTCGATACATTCCAGACATTCAGCGTGACTACCATAGCATCAGCCAGGCTCAGCAGGCAAGGGGCGTAGAACTTGGAAAACACGAGCACTTTTTTGCCCGGTTGAAGAATTCGGTGAATATTCTTCTGCCGCTGATCCTCACCAGCCTGAATCGGATTGATACTATTTCTAATGCAATGGAGTTGCGTGGGTTCGGAAAGGATAAGAAGAGAACGTGGTATATGAAGAGACCTTTTGAGAAAAGGGACTTCGTGGCAATTGAGTTGGCGTGGTACTGCTGGTAGTCAGCATGACGGTGACGATACGGTGGGGGGAGATTTTATAATCCGTTTGTGTGAGGGAATTGAATAATATGAAAGATATGAGATGGCTGTGCGAGGGGGCTCGCATGGCTATTTCTTTTAAAGTAAATTAAGGAGTGTACATATTATATTTGGTTATTTGTGGGGGAGACAGATATAAAAAAAGAAGCATGACTGTCAAGAAGGAGATTGGATGCAATCTTTAAACGCACTATTAGTAAAACATTGGAAAAGGCATTTTATGGTCAATCATATGAAGTGAAAATTTTATGGTCCCTTCTTGTATTCTGAATTTGTGCGTGTTACTATGAACTTGTAGATATCTTTTTGATCTGTGAAGCGTTTCCTGCGTAAGGAGGAAAAAAATGAGCAGAAAGCCACAGAACAAAAAGAAAAAGAGACACTGCTTACCATCCGGAGCTGCATACAAGAGATGTGAACAGCCGGGAGATTTTCAAAAACGATACACTTGCCAGCCAGTTTTTGAGAAATTATACGAATATTCCATTGTTTGCGAATGTTCAGTCTGAAGATATCAAGGATGTATCCAGCAAATCAACTCTATTTACAGCAATGCGCCGGAAGCGATAAAAAAAGAAATTTACAAGAAGATTTTATGGACTTTACTAATAAAGATGAATGTGCCCGTGGACGAGGCAAGAGAGATGATGGGCGAGATTGGAGGTCGTGGAATGGGTTATCTGTTTGAAAAAAAAAAAGAGCAAATGTAACCGAAAACTAAATTTAAGTAAGGGAAACAAATCACGATGAAAGGTATTAATACGTAAAATGTTATAAACTTAAGTGAAATTTATAAAAACAAACCTCCGGTTCTCAGGGGACACTCTGAGAGCCGGAGATTTTATCTTCAATTCACAAAGGAGAAAACCATCATGAATTTATCCAATATTTTCGAATCCACCGATTTTGTCCACGCCAGTGGCACGAAAGAGGAACTGCAGGTTGCTGAATTTCTGAAAGCGCAGTGCGAGGCGCTAGGGAGTGCCAGCGAGGCTGGAGGCTTTTCGGGTTGCTATGGGAGAGATTGAATCTGCGCATTTGTTTGCAGATGGGAAGGAAATCACCTGTAAGGCGTTTAACTGCTGTGGCAGCGGCAGCGTAGAGGGAGAGCTTTATTATATGCCGGGAACGGATCCTGTTTCCATAGCAGGTGCAAAAAGATAAAATTGTACTGATGGACACTCAGGGAGTTGGATTTTTGTTTACCAGGATCTGATAAAAGCAGGAGCAAAGGGAATTATTTTCCAGTACGGAAATATGTATTATCCAAATACAGATATTGACCAGCGCGATCTGCGCGAAGCCGTTGTAGGGGAAGAACGGAAAGTTCTTTGCGCCATGATCCATTCCAGCCAGGCAGTAGAACTGGTGAAAAATAAGGTGAAGAACATTCGTCTGGAGGTTTCCCAGAAAGAGTACGACGGGGAGTCACACAATGTAATTGCAGAGCTTCCGGGCAGACGGGACGAGTTTATTGTGCTTAGTGCCCATTACGATTCCACTTCTTTATCCCACGGCGCTTATGACAACATGAGTGGCTGCGCAGGTTTGCTTGGAATTATGGAACAGCTGAAGGGAAAAGAACTGAACTATAGTCTTCGTTTCGTATTCTGCGGAAGTGAGGAGAGAGGGCTTCTGGGCTCTAAAGCATATGTGAAGGAGCATAAAGAGGAACTGGACAAAATAGTGCTGAACATTAATCTGGATATGATTGGAACTTATATGGGTAAATTTATCTCCTGTGTTTCAGCAGAGGACAAGCTGGCACATTATATATCTTATATGGCAGCAGAAATCGGTTTTCCAATTGAGGCAAAGACCGGAGTGTATTCCAGTGATTCTACACCTTTTGCAGACAGCGGAATTCCAGCACTCTCTTTTGCCAGAATTGCCAGCTCAATGTGGCACCAATTCATTGCCGCTATGATGTGAAGGAGGTTATGTCCATGGAGCAGCTACAGGGGATATTGATTTTCTGGTGAAGTTTACAGAACGTTTTGCAAATGCAGCAGTGTGTCCGGTTGCAAGGGAGATTCCGGAGAAAATCAAAGAAAGAACTGGATGAGTATCTTGCAAGAAAAAAGAAAAAAGAGCAGTAGGGGAGGCATCCTATGAGTTACATAACCAATACACACAAGAAAACCATTTCAATCCGGTTCATCCGGAGGCGGAGAAGATCGATATTCAGGATATTGCACATGCGTTGTCGCTGACCTGTAGGGGAAATGGACATGTAAGTTCTTTCTGGTCTGTTGGGGAGCATTGTATTTGCTGTGCGAAGGAGGCTCTTGGGCGAGGGTATTCCAATCATCGGCGCTGGCTTGTCTTTTGCATGATGCCAGCGAGTGCTATATGTCAGATGTGCCCCGTCCGCTGAAGCAGGAGATGCCCAGATACCGTGAGGTGGAAGAGCAGCTGCTTCAGGTGATTTATAAGAAATTTCTGGGAAGCAGTCTGACTGATGAAGAAGCGCAGCGTCTGAAAGAAATCGATGAGGATCTTCTCTGGTATGATTTAGCGGTTCTTCTGGAAGAGAAACAACCGGGGGATGCACCGAAGCTGCACTTTGAGCTGGATTATACAGTGCGGCCGTTTGTTGAAGTAGAGCAGGAATATCTGGAAATGTTTCAAAAACTGAGCGAAATCATAAAAAGACAGATTTTTACCCGGAGAATGCGGCATTTATTATGCAGAAATATGAGGGATGGCAGATTCAGAAACAGACCTCAGACAGATTCTATGGGAGGAATTAACACATGAACCAGGAGATAAAAATAGCGGTTTGTGATGACCTTTGCGGGAAGACAGGGAGAATATCACCCGGCTGCTTTCGGAATACACAGACAAAAATAACCTATATGTGAAAATAGAAGAATTTTCTTCCGGGGAGGCATTTTTATCCTCAGATACATCCGTTTATTCACTGGTTTTTATGGATATTTTTATGAGTGGGATGAACGGTATGGAGACGGCGAAGAAGCTGATTTCAAGAAACAGCCGGGTGCAGATCGTGTTTGGGAGCACCAGTACGGAGTTTGCAGCAGAGGCCTTCTTTGATATTGAGGCGCTTCATTACATGGTGAAGCCAGTGAGAAAAAGAGAAGCTGTTTCACATTCTGAATCGCTTTTTTGACAGTGTCTACTCCCTGCGGACTGTGAACGTGAAAGTGGGACGGCTGGAGGAGAGCATTTACATTTCCGATATTCTGTATGCAGAAGCAGATGGAAAACGAGCGAAAATTCACACGAAAAAAGGCGTGATAGATGCTTCCATGTCTATGGCAGATCTGGAAAAGGTTCTGCCAGCCAATGAGTTTTGCCGCCCGATCCGGTGGGCGCTGGTTTCCATGAGGGAAATCGTGGCTATGCCTACGGATATTCTGAAGCTGTCGGATAAGACAGAAATCCACATCAGTCGTCTTAAGCGAAAGGAAATCCAGGATGCTTTTGCAAATTATAGCTGGCGCAGTACGAGACGGCGCATGCGGGGCGGAATCCTGTAAAAGAATTTACAGACTACGTTATAATTATAAAAGGAAAAAAACTTTATAGCGTGTTTGAAAAAAAGGTTTTCTGTAAAATATACGTTATAATCTGCAGGCGAAACTTGAAACGAAATATTGAGAGAACGTTTCGGACATGTTATGATTTGGAAAATATGAAAAACCTTTAGAAAACATTTTTTTTTTTGAAAGCGGAGGACATCATACTATGGGAAAAATTATTAATTTATCAGCAGTACTGGAAAAAGAAGAGAAATTACAGCAGGTTGTAGATTACATGGAGGAACTGAAAGACCAGTTTTCATATTTGATCCAGGAGTATGAGGATGATGGCGCAGATGTAAGGAAAGTCGATACACTGACTGAGGCTCTGGACGCGCTGGAAGATGCATATGAGATGGTCTGTGAAGTTGCTGAGGAAGAGGAGTGATAATTTATTTAAAATAAGGTACATTCAGCTAAAAACACGAAACAACACAACGTGTTAATTAGTACTGGGTGTACTTTTCTTGTATATTGTGGAGATTTTGTAGTGTATAGAAATCGTACAAGCGTCGCTACGCGACGGCTCTAATGTTACTGTGAACTTTGTTCACAAAAACACCTCGCGGAATGTTACCAGTGAACAGTAACGCTCCAATCTATTTTCTTATATAAAATCCCAAAAACCTATTGACATAGTGGGTTAATAGTGGTAATATCCATTTAACGAATAAATAACCCAGTAAATCAATACGGAATATCGACAATTATTGCCGAAAAAGCAAGCTGGCAGTTACTGGGGGCAGATACAGACATAACAGGCGGGCCGCCATACGGCGACATCACCTCAAATAAATGTAAAGCGGCCGCAGGCGCGGGAAAGGAATGGATATGGCATACTATAAGGGGAACACTTGGATTGATCGGAAACACCCCACTTGTAGAGGTTACTAATATTGAGAAGGAGCTTGGACTGGAAGCTACTGTTCTTGTGAAGCTGGAATACTTTAACCCGGCAGGAAGCGTTAAGGACAGAATCGCACTGGCAATGATCGAGGATGCTGAGAAGAAGGGAATCCTGAAAGAAGGTTCCGTAATCATTGAGCCAACTTCTGGAAATACCGGAATCGGTCTGGCATCTATCGCAGCAGCTAAGGGATACAGAATCATCCTCACCATGCCAGAGACCATGAGTGTTGAGCGTCGAAACATTCTGAAAGGCATACGGCGCAGAGCTTGTTCTTACCGATGGAACCAAAGGGAATGAAAGGTGCCATTGCCAGGGCCAACGAACTGGCAGAGGAGATTCCGAACAGCTTCATCCCAGGACAGTTTGTGAACCCGGCGAACCCGGCAGTGCACAAGGCGACTACAGGTCCGGAGATCTGGAAGGACACTGAGGGAAAGGTTGATATCTTCATCGCAGGTGTTGGTACAGGCGGAACCCTTACCGGAACAGGTGAATATCTGAAAGAGCAGAACCCGAATGTGAAAATTGTAGCACTTGAGCCTTCTACCTCCCCGGTATTATCTGAGGGAAAAGCAGGTCCGCATAAGATCCAGGGAATCGGTGCCGGATTTGTTCCGGATGTTCTGAATACCAAAGTTTATGATGAGATTTATAAAGCAGAGGCTGATGAGGCATTTGCCACAGCGAAGCTTCTTGCACACAAAGAAGGAATCCTGGTTGGAATCTCTTCCGGTGCTGCATTAAAAGCTGCAATCGAGTATGCAAAGAAACCTGAGAACAAGGGCAAAGTGATCGTAGCCCTTCTTCCGGATACTGGTGACAGATACTATTCTACACCACTGTTCACTGAATAAAGATACATTGTAAACATACGGTAACTGTGAAGGCATTGCGCAGTTATAGTTTACAAATAAGAAGCCTCACTATCTGATATCGCTTATACAGAGTTGTTATCAGAGCGGTGAGGCTTTTTGCGTAATATTACGCTATTATTTTATTTGGTTAGCAACTGTACCGTCAGCATTGATAGTACAATTATCGGTCGGATTGAACTCGAGAATGTACATAAAAATTGCATGCTTATACATAAAAACGACAACTAACTTTTCCAGTGCCGTTTATAATTGTAAGGGGAAAATAGCTATGCTAAAATGGATTTAGTCAATTATCAAAAATAAATGTAATTGTTCAGTGCTAATTTTCAAAATGCTTTGTATTTCGGCATTTGATTCTGACCAGTTACAAATGAATTTAAGGGAGAAAAAGAATTATGAAAAGGAAGGCAATCAGCCGGATACTTGCAATTTCGCTGAGTGTTGCAATGTGTGCACAAAAAGCATTCCGATTTATGCGGCAGAAGAAATTGGGACTTCAGCTGCAGCGGACTTCTTCGCAGAAGATTCTATTGAAAACCAGAGTCTGAATGAAGGCGACGCGGAAACTAACACGGAAACCAACATAGAAACCAACGCGGAAACTAACACGGAATCTAATACAGAAACCAACACGAAAGCCGATGCGACAACCGGCATATCGGAAGCGTATACGTTGGAAGAGAGTAATTCAGCGACCACATCGGAGGAAACGGTTACTGACTGAGGATGGATTCTGGTCTGGAGAATCAGAAACAGTTGAATCTTCAGCAAATGGTTCTGGTGGATGGGAATCTGCGGAAATGGATGGAGCAGAAGCGGGAGATGAGGCGGTAAAGCGAGATGCTGCAGCTTTTGTTTCGGGCGACGTGGAAGAAAACGTAGAGGAAACTGGAGAGACAAATGAATTGGAAGAGGCTCTTTCTGAATCGGCAGAGATGACAGAAGGTGATTTTTCCTATGTAATTGTAAATAACAGTTATGCGCGTATTACCAGATATTCCGGAAGTGCCACCAGCGTTCAGGTTCCGTCTACCATAGGTGGTTATGCGGTCAGGTGATCGGAGCGAGAGCATTCCAGGGAAATACAGTGCTGGAAAGTGTGGAGCTTCCCGATGGTCTTACCACCATATACGCCTATGCATTTGAAAACTGTACCAGTATCACCAGCATACATCTGCCAGACAGCATCACCACATTGGGCTATAAAGTCTTTGGAGGCTGCAGCAATCTTGTCAGTGCCAATTATCCGGTGAACTGGGTAAACAGCCCCAGTGGAAACGGATCGAACAGCTATGAATATGGAAATGTATTTTCCGGCTGTCCGAAACTGACCGAGATAGAGATTCCGGAAGGAGTAAAGGTAATCGCGCCGCATAGCTTTGCAAACTTAACCACACTAACCAGTGTAACGTTGCCATCAAGCCTGACCGAAATCGGTGCATACGCATTCGCAGGAGCAACCGGTCTTACAGAAGTAACGCTTCCTTCCAATACCAAGACGATAAGAGATTATGCATTTGCCGACTGCGCAGGTTTAAAGGACATTTACATTCCAGATTCCACTACTGATATCAGGAAAGCTGTATTCGAAAACTGCCCACAGCTGACGATACATTGCAGTTATTATTCTATGGCAACCATATATGCCATTGAAAATAATATTCCATTTGAGCAAATAGGAACTTATACGGACAGCGCCGAAACCGTCCTGGATCGTTCAGACACCAGCTATTACGGAGACTTCGGAAGTGCCACAGCCAATGGATATGTGGCCATGACAGTACGCTATAACATAAAAAAGACACATGGAAATCCGCAGTAAGCGACCTGAATGTGAAGCTGGTTCTTCCTTCCAACGGAGAGCTTGACGAATCCACATTAAAGGTGGATGGGGAGTTATGCCAGAACTATAATTTAAAGGACAGGACACTGACCATTCCTGTGAGCGGTACCTCTGGAATTATCCGTTTCAGTATCAAAGCACAGAGTCAGTCGGCAGCACGCAGCTACGCTATTTTGAACTACAAAAAAGAACAGAAACTCCAGCCAGGAAATCATCGGTGTACTGAATGAAAGTATTAATCTGTTCACCATAGATGCACCAGATGTTGTATCAAAGCCAACCGTAAATGTTTCCGGTATGGCAAATGCCGGTGGAACTGTTACCCTGCTTGTGAATGAGAAAGAACAGCAGACAGTCCAGGTATCAAAGGCCGGCTTATATGGTCTGCCGTCCTTACACTGGAAAATCCTTCCAATGATGAGACCTATAAGATCAAAGCACTCTGCACACAGGCAGATGGTACAACAGAAACAAGAACTGCCGCAGTTACTTATAATGAAGGAGAACCCTCAATCGAGTCCTTCAAAATGTACTATAATGAGCATGACAAAATAAAATCCTACGATCTGACAAAGACAGACGGAGTAACACCTTTGGTGTATTATCTTCCGAAAAAGCAAATTTGACTATGAGCTTACCTTTGAAAACCCGGAACAGATAAAGACTCTGTATGTTACAAGCACCAGAAACAACCAGACCAAATATCTGGAAGCAACCTATGAACCAGAAAAAAAATGCGTGCGTTTGTGACAGACGGATATTTCGATGAATCCGATCACAATTATGTTCCTGGTGTGATCAGCTATGAATATAACAAAACAGTTCCAGAAGTAAAAATGGGACAGGATTTTTGACTGGGAGGCTTTGCAGAAAGGACTTCCTGAAGGCGCAGAAAAAAGGATATTACGGTAAGGAAAAAATACAGCAACCGATTATGATGCAACTATTGAGCTCAGTAAATTCGGGGAAGGATCTGAAAGATGTAGGACTGGATGTCACCATCAGCGTGTTTGACGAGAGCAACGGTTCCAGTATGGGAACATGGAAGGGATTGATCGACGAAGCCAATAAAGATATGGGCTATCTGATCCCGGGGTACGATGACAGCAAGTATATCTGCAACCTGGATTATTCCGACAAAGGCACCTGGTATATGCTGGTAAAGGATGTTACCGGAAATAAATACATTGGATTTATGCTGGACACTGCTACTGAAAATGCCGGGACTCTGGATCAGTACTGGACACTTTCCCAGATTTCCTCCCACCTGTCAACAATAAATAAGGGAGCGTCCATGTTATATCAGAATTATCAGATTGAGAAAGACATGGATGAGCTGAGAAAAAAAGACGTACTGGCTTCCGGCGGTCACTATTCTGACCAGGAATTAAAGGAGAAATTAAAAGCTGTGGATAATCTGGAGAGTGACCAGAAAATGTTTATGATCATGACAGCGATGATTCCACTGGTCGTAGCCGGAGGTGCGATGGGCGCAGGTCCGGTAATTGCGCTGACTGCCATATTGGGAACGATTACAGCAGCTTCCTCATTATTCTGGGATATCAGAAAAGCAGATATTAAAGGGGAAAAATTCAAGCTTCGTTTTTGTAGTAGATCCAAGCGGCTATGTGTTTGATCTTTCCACAGGAGAGAGAATTGAGGATGTTACCGTAACAGCTTACTGGATTCCATATGATGAATCTGATGATTTCTGGAATAAAACGCCGTCCCCATCCGAGTATGGAACGAAATGGAATGCGGGGGAGTATAACCAGTACAATCCTCTTCAGACAAATGCAGACGGAAAATATGCATGGAACGTGCCGACGGGCTGGTGGCGCGTAAAGTACGAAAAAGAAGGCTATGAAACGACGTGGAGCGACTGGGATGACCGTTCCGCCTCTTCGAACCGAAGTGAATATCGGTATGGTATCGCAGACAAAACCGTCGGTAGAGCACAGCTGGGATAACGGAACGGTAGTCATAGCAGCGACTTGTACTTCCACAGGAATTATCAGCTATGAGTGCACGGACTGCCATATTACCAGAACAGAGGTTTTACCGGTGAATCCGGACGCCCACAGCTGGGATAACGGAAATGTGACAAAGGAAGCCACCTGTACTGAGGAAGGTATCAGAACCTTTACCTGTGTGAACTGCAGACAGACCAGAACCGAGAAGCTGCCCGCGAAGGGACATGGGGAAACAGAGGTCAGAGGGAAAAAAGCAGCAACCTGTGCAAGTGAAGGCTATACAGGCGACACTTATTGTAAGACCTGCGGAACCAGATTAAGCGGCGGTGAAACAATCGCAAAGACAGAACATACCTGGGGAGAATGGGAAAAAGACATCAGATGCTACCGTATTTGCGGCTCAGAAAGAGAAAAAAGAATCTGTAAGCTCTGCCAGACCACAGAAGAAAGAGACAATGGAAATCCGCTGACTTCCAAAATGACACTTACAGCCTCCAGCCTGAAAATGAAAATAAAACAGACCACAAAAGTGCTCAAGATTTCCGGCATGGAGAGTGGGGGACTATGTAGCATCTGTGGTTTCAGGCAACAGTAAGCTTCTGAAAGTAAGCTCCTACACCAAAGACGGTGCAGTTACGCTGAAGGCTCAGAAGAAAACAGGAAAGACGAAACTTACAGTGACTCTGGCTGGCGGTGCAGTAAAAACTGTGAATGTTACCATCCAGAAGGGAACTGTGAAAACCACCAAAATTTCAGGGTGTACCGAAGAAAATCACCTTAAAGAAAGGGAAGAAACAGACCCTGGCACCGGTTCTGGCACCGATCACAACCCAGCAGAAAGTGACCTACACCACATCTAATAAGAAAGTCTGCAATGTGACAAAAGGTGGTGTAATTACAGCGAAGAAAAAAAAGGTACTGCAAAAGTTACGGTACGCTCCGGCAGAAAAAAGGTGGTTATTAAAGTCAAAGTGTGGTAAGTTGCAAGAGCGCGCGAAGCGGGCTACGCCTACTGAAAGAAGACAAAATATACCGTAAAGCGGGGGCGTGCAGATTGTAAGAATGATTAAGGGGCAGACTTTAGAACTGCCAATATTACAGGATGTATGATGCCTCTGATAAACTGCCGTGTCTGATATGTTTAAGAAACATATTGAACACGGCAGTTTTTTTCAAACAGGATAACTGTTTAGTATCTTCACACTGCCTTCTGGATAGTTGTCAAACAGGTTGTGTTGTGCATAAAAAAAACAATCTTGTGCATAAAAACCGTAACCTTTCCCACTATTATTGTCTCAAAAATTCAATTATGATATTCTTTTTTATGAGAAAAAAGAGTGAATTTTCCTGATGAATTTTGCAAAAACAGAGGATGCTGGTTACTATTTAGAGGTAGCATTCCGCGAAGCGTGTTGATCTTGTGAACAGCAGCAATGCTATGAACTGCCAATAAAAGTCCAAATGGATTTTCAACAGTTAAATTGCCGAAAAAATGAGGGGGGAATGAAAGAGTGAAAAAACAAATTTCAAAATGTATCAAAATGCTGTTTCTGGGCATTATCATGTGCCTGGGTATGGCGCTTAGCGTGCATGCAGAAGGCTCAGGACAGTTTTTCCAGTTCGACGGCGAAAAGTGGAACAAGGAAGAATTTTCCTGGACAGACAGTCAGGGGGCAGATCTGGTATGCCCATGAATATGGAACAAATGGAGAAGCTATTATCAGCGCAGTAACCGAGGCTGTTATGGAACTGCAGGTTCCGTCATATGTGTATAAGGATGGTGTGGCGAAGAAGGTAATTGGAATCGGTAAGTTATTTTCCGGATTCAGAATATGATTACACATGGGACCGGTTTAGCTGTTTCTATTACGATGGAAAGTATGGCAACGGAATGCTGTATAAGTTGATTCTTCCGGATACACTCTGCTATGTGATGCCCAATGCATTTTCAACAAGTGGCAGCTGGTTTGACGGACTGGCAGCCGTTCAGCTGCCGCAGAATCCACGGCTTATAATTGGAGAAAGGTGCGTTTTATGGGGATAAGAATCTTCAAATCGTGCATTTTAATGATGCAGTAGGCGGTGCACAGCCTGTAAAAATCGAGAATAAGGCATTTGGTAACTGTCCGAAACTGGAAGAGATAACGTTTCCGCCAACAGGAGCTTATAACGAGATTGATAAAGAAGCTTTTTACAGTTATGGAGAATGTAACCTGAAAAGAATTTACAATGCCCCATCCGAGCTGGAACTGGGCTGGGATCAGTATTGTGCCGATGTTGAGGAGGTTTCCTTTGCAGAAGGACTTACATATGTCGGTGGAATTTCGACTATTGTAGCTTCTGAATGGAATGAGGATGGAAGTCCCTCGAGTGGACAGGGAGAAAACATTAAAACACTGAAAAAAAGTAACGTTGCCCTCCACATTGAAGGAAATTCGCTGGGAGGCATTTAAGGATAACAAGAACCTTACTTACATCAATCTCCCGGAGGGCTTAACCACTATTGGAAGTTATGCTTTTGCAGGCTGTACAGCGCTTACAGGATTTACTTCTCTTCCGGCAAACGTAAGCGGAGGTATCGGAGAAGGTGCATTTATGGGCTGCAAGAACCTCCATCTTGAAAATGTATATATTCATGGAACTGACAGCCTGAAATATCAGTTCACCGACAGTGGAATTGTAAGTATCCGCATTGGTGCTGATGTAAAATATACAGTTGGTGCAATGTTCAAGGGGCTGCACAAGCTTAAAAAGAAATCACAGTTGATGCAGGACATCCGTACCTTTCTTCCCAGGACGGAGTGCTTTACAGTAAGGTCTATAAAAGCAGCGGAGGGGAAGTGGCTGGCAGCAGTATTTTCACCTATCCTGCAGGAAAAAGCTGGGCAGGAAGCTATACACTTCCGTCAGATGTAGTATTGTTAGGCGGTTTTGCATTTGATTCCTGTAAATTTACAGAGATTCACATTCCGGCCCGTGTACTGGATCTGGATTATGACTCTATGGCTTCTATAGGAGACAGGAAACACATATTATGCCTTTGATTCCATCAAGGACAGCTGTAAATTATACGTTGTAAAAAATTCTTATGTGGACAATTACTTTAATACACGTTATCATTTTTTATTATGAAAATGGTGATGTGCTTCCAATTAGTTATGATCTGGCTGGCGGAACAAATGACAGCTCCAACCCATCCACTTTCACAGGTGGAAACAGTATTGAGCTGAAAGCGCCTACACGAAGCGGTTATACCTTTTACCGGATGGACGACAGTAGATGCGGATGAAAGAAGTAAACTTTTTCCGGTTCTTACACACCATCAATGGGTGAACTGGTAAGTGGTGTTAAACTGACTGCAAACTGGAAAAAGAACCCAGATCCTACCAAGGCACCGGAACCGACGAAAGACTCCAACGGCAGAGCCGACAAAAGCTCCGAACGCAGAGCCGACTAAGGCTCCATCTGCTCCGGAACCGACGAAGACTCGAACGCTTCTGATAATAATCAGAACACTGTAATTCCATCCAAGCTTCCGAAGCTTACCGGAACCAAGGCCACCAATGTACTTACCGATGGTGCCAAGATTTCCTGGAAGCGGATTGCAAGAGCAACCGGATATCAGATCACAATTTCCACTGACAAGAAATTCAAGAAAAATGTAAAGAATTACATTGTTGAGGAAAATAAAAACAATGAACTGATCTACGGTTTGAAATCTGGAAAGACCTATTATGTAAAAAGTAAGAGCAATCGCACAGGGCGGCGGCAAGAAGGTTACTGGAAAGTATAGCAAGGCTGTTAAGTTTACTACCTATGTTGTGCCGAAGGTAAAGAAGATCAGTGTAAAGAATAACAAGAAGGGCACGATCACCATTACGGCATCCAAGGTAAAAGGTGCTGCTGGTTATGCATTTGTAGTGACAGCAGATTCCGGTCTTACAGATATTGTAGCAATCAAGGAATCCAAGAAGAATACAGTAACGATAAAGAATCTTTCTAAGGGACATACGTATTATATACGTGCTTGTGCCTATAAACTGAACAAGCAGAAACAGAAGGTGTTTGGTGTGTACACAAAGAAAGCTAAGATTACAATCAAAAAAATAAGAAATCAGTTGTTGTATTTAGTTACCTGTAAAAAGTGCTGCTGGTCAGGTGACCAGCAGACAGTAATAAAAAAGGAACTGTGTTTACAACCGGAGAGAACGTGACATGAAAAAAAGATGAGCAGGGCAAATGTGTTGCTTTCGCTGAAAAAACTTATATCGGTTGTTTACCATGAAAGATTATCCGGTCTATTCTACCGGAATTCTAGGAGAAAAAAGTAAAAAAGGTCTGACTCTGGTCAGATTCTGGGATGAATAACTTCTCTATGAGTGGAAACGCACCAGACACGGAAAAAATGATTTTTCGAAAGGATGGAAGCCAGAACCGTTATCATTCGGAATTTTGTAATCGCAAGGAAAGCTTTCCCTGTATCAGGTATATCATAGAGGAAGTGCTGGAATGCCTGAATGCGGAGACATTTGGCAGTCAGATACTGATTTTTGAAAAATTCTTGAAAGAGAAAAAATTATAACCATTCTGTGTTTGTGCAGAAGATGAGAAAATTTCTGGACATGGCCATGGAATCAGATCCATGGCTGTCCAGAGAGTGTGGAGAGAAGTTGACTTTCTGGATCAATTACATAGAGAAAAAGCAGAAGGATTTTTCCAGATCCTTTGGGGGCTGCCTGGTTCTTTACCATGCTTTGTCTGCATGCAATGGCAGGTCCGGAAATGTCAGAAGTGAAAATGGAACTGGTAAGAACCGGGAGGACTTAAAACCGAAGCATATCTGGAATTGTATTTACCAGAATTCCGGAGAGACCAGGCAGAGTTTTTCTTACTCTACGAAACTGTGAATTGTTCCGGAAATCTGTGAAAGCCAGCCATTTCTTTGGCAGAGAAGAAGAGTTATATGACTTGAAAGAGATGTTCTTCAATTCCGGAAAGTATCTGATTTCCGGAATTGGAGGAATTGGAAAAAACAGAACTCATGCGTCAGCTTGTGAGCTGGATGGAGCAGGAAGAAGTAAAAGTGCCGGATCGCAGCTGTTCAGTATGAGGAGAATCTGGCGGTCAGCTTTTCCAGAAGTTTTCTGAATCTTACTGGTGAGAGCGTGGAAGAAAGATTTCACGAAGGTATCTATCACTTGTCAGAAGAGCATCAGGGAAAAAACAGTGCTTTTTCTGGATAATATGAACCATACGGAAGAGGAAGATCCTTACCTGTCAGAGCTGAAAGATCTGCCGTGCACCATATTTGTTACTTCACGTCAGAAACATCTGGATGGGTTTACTACATTTGGCATAAAGGCACCGCAAAAAGAGTGCCTTAAGTTTGATTTTTCGTGACAATTAACAACAAAATACTTTCCAGAGAGGAAAAAGACCGGCTGAGTCGTTTGCTGGAAAAAGAGATTTTTTTCAGCATCCTCTGACATTGAAGCTTCTTGGAAAAGCGGGGACCTACTATTTTGGTAATTGGGATTATCTGGAAGAAGAGCTGCAGAATAACTGGAATGATGTTGCAGAAGAGTCCGGACTCATTGATATGTACCGTGGGCTGTACAAACTGGCTGATATTGGAGAAACAGGAAGCCAGCTGGCAAGGATGTTCGCGCTTCTGCCTTATCAGGAAATTGACCGGAATTTTACTGTGATGTTTTTTCAGGGATTTTTGAAGAAAAACGAAACTCTGGGAGAGGCGCTTGGCAGACTAGTGAAATTCGGATGGTTGGAAGATACAGGGAAATGGTTACCGTATGCATCCTGTAATTGCAGAGAGTCTGTGTACAAAGGCTTTTTTTAGAAGCAGAGTTTCAGCCATTCTGGGAGCGGGTCAGGGAAGTGCTTTTTTCCCGAAACAGGCACCGAAAGACGAGGATTCCCGCATGGAGGAAATTGCGTGGCTTGTCTTTCAGGGGGATATCCAGAGTGCAGGGTGCGGTCAGTGACCAGCTTGTGGCACTGGCGGCAGAGGCTGCCCGATATCTGGAACTGCCGGTTCCTATGTGCGGGAAAAATCCGGGAACTGGAAAAAAGATGTGCAGAGATTTCAATGAGACGAAGTTTATGGTAGCGTGTCTGACAGAGACAAAACCTGAACAAAACGAAGAATATATAGAACTCTTCCGCGAACAGCTGAAAAAGAGAACGCTATCATCGGAATGGATGTTGTTTGCTATAAGTGATTTTTGCAATAGGGTTGGAGCAGAACAGTAATTATGAGTGTTACCGGGAGATCTGTGATTTAATTTTTCAACAGAAGGATAATATTGATTATAAAATTGGATATGTGCTTTTGCAGACGAATATGCAGATGTTGAAGCTTAATGTGAAAAAAGGCTGAAATGTGGGGCAGAACGTGGAATCCTTATGTGTGTACAATGGGGGCATAGCCAGAGAATACTGGATTTTCTTTATCCAAAAGCAGAATGTCATATGTTTTTTCAGGAAAAAGAAAAGCTGGCAGATTGTCTGGAAAAAATAGAGCAGATACAACAGATACAAAGAAAGCGTCAGGGTGAGAGTGAGTATGCAATATGGCAGCTTCGTGGTCAGCTTGCAGCTATGGATCAGAATATGGAAGAAGCTGCCTATTGTATGGAACAAGCAACGGAAAGGTGCAAAATGTACTGTGGTGAGAAAAAATCAGATGTATTCTGCCCTGTCAGAGGAACTGGCACGAATGTATAATGCCGCCGGACGAAGGGAAGAGTCGTTGGCATGTCATCTTTCGGTTCGCAATCAGCTGCTTAAGAATGGCTATCGTGAGGGTTCTTTGCTTCTGATGGTGGACAACAATATGAGTGTAGTCTACCTGGACCTGGGAAGACCGGAAGAAGCGATCCCATATTCTGACAGAGGCACTGGAGCTTGCGAAGGAGAATGGACTTGTAGGTCCGGCAGTCGCAGAGCCTACCTGGAATCTGGCACGCGTTTACCGTGCACTTGGAGATGAGGAAAAAGAAGATATATATCTGAAAGCCGCCGTGGAAGGCTTCCGGGAATGCTACCCACCGGAGCATCCCAAGCGGATCGCAGCTGAACAGAGACTGAAAGAACGCCAGGGGAATGAACCTGGCGTTTAAGTTAAGGATGATGAAGGTAAACATAAAGCTGACTAAACTAATCCCATTGACATACTAGGATACTTTATAGTATAAATCAAAATCGTAGCTCTTTTTGCGAACATAAATAAAGATGGAGCAACATATCGCCGCAGGAGGATAATCATATGAGCGAAATCACTGCAAACAAAGAGCAGCAGAATAAATACAAAGCTTTAAAAAGAATACTTACGCAGTCTGGGAAGTGTGGCTGTGGCTTTTTCAAGCGGGGTGGACTCTACGTTTCTTTTTTGAAAACACAACACACGATGTGCTGGGGGATAAATGTATCGCGATTACTGCCATGTCCAGTTCTTTCCCCGAAGAGAGAACTGGAAGAGGCGAAGACCTTCTGTGAGAAGGAAGGAATCCGCCACATTACAGTAGAGTCTGAAGAACTGGAAATTGAGGGCTTCTGTCAGAATCCTGACCAACCGTTGCTATATCTGCAAGAAAGAATTATTTGAGAAAATCTGGGAGATTGCCAGAAAAGAGGGGCTGAATGCAGTGGCAGAGGGTTCCAACATGGACGACAATGGTGATTACAGACCTGGTTTACAGGCTGTTGCAGAGCTGGGGGTAAGAGCCCGCTGCGCCATAGCGAATTATATAAAACGAAGACATCCGCGCCCTGTCCAAAGACCTTGACCTTCCCACCTGGGAGAAACAGTCCTTCGCCTGTCTTTTCTTCCCGTTTTGTATACGGCGAGACCATCACGAAGGAGAAACTTGGCATGGTAGACAAAAAGCAGAGCAGCTGCTTCTGGATCTGGGATTTCATCAGCTGCGTGTGCGTATTCATGGTACACTGGCACGAATTGAAGTGCTGCCGGATGAACCCCAGAAAGTCCTGGAGAACCGCAACCAGATCGTGAAAGCCTTCAAAGAATATGGCTTTACATACGTGACCATGGATCTCCAGGGATACCGCATGGGAAGTATGAATGAAACATTGAAGAAATAGTTTTGGTTTACGTTGTGAACGGTAGGCTTGTAATGTATAAAAGTTGTGCATTGCTATAATTATGAGACCAAACTTTTGGACAGAGATGAAAGATTCTCTGTCTTTTTTTGATATTATCGTCTATACTATGCTGTTAGTTAATTGTTTTAAATGCGGTTTTACGCTATCATTAAATTAATCGTCTGACAAATTTTTGGGAGGGAGTATGCTGCGGGCTCATTTGCAGAATAGCAGGTTATCCATTTTGGGGAAGTGTTTAGTGTTATACAGCAGATATTAATGGAAAAATCTTTTTTGCCTCTGGAGTGTGTTTGAAAAGACGAAAAAAAAAGAATAGCGAGGTAAAGCGTATGAGAAACAGACGACTGGCACTGGCCGCAGCATTGCTGCTGGCAATCACAAGTGCAGACGGAGCAGCACTGGCAGTAAGTGGAGCTGATTTTTCTTCTGAGGAAGTAGCAGAAGCAGTATTTGACGAAGTGGAGAATGAGGGTCTGGATAATCAGGATGAGGTTCGGGAACAGGTTCAGACTCCGGAGATGGATCAGGGCGGAGGATCAGCCGTCAGAGGATTCATTCTCAGATGCGCCTGGCATGGAAGCAGCTGCAGAATGGCAGAATGAGGAAGCGGCAACAGCAGACGAAGCCCTGGTTTTTTCAGATGGAGAAGACACAGGAATTACCTACACCTTGTCAGATGATGGGAAACTGGTAATTTCGGAACTGGAAGCATCGCAGATGATGCATTTGCTGGCAACACTAAAATAACAAGCGTGGTTATCTCTGAAGGAGTGACCGGCATTGGTTCCGGCGCATTTACCGGCTGCACCAATCTGACAAGTGTGACAATTCCAGAAGGTGTGTAACAACCATAGATGGTATGACATTTGGCAATTGCACCAGTCTGACAAGTGTAACCATTCCGGGAACGGTAACCTCTATAGAAGTTCAGGGCATTCTGGAATTGCAGCAGTTTGACAAGCATAACTATTCCTGCAAGCGTAACGAGCATCGGAAGCGGTGTATTCCAGGGCTGTACCAGCTTGACAAGCGTAAAGTTTTCAGAGGGGTCTGACCAGAATTGGAGATCAGACTTTTGGCAAATGTAATGCTTTGGAAACCATAGAAATCCCGGCAAGTGTGGCATCTATAGGAAATAATGCGTTTAAAAACTGTGCCAAGCTGAGAAGTATCCGCTGCTATGCAAATAGCAGCACGTGGCAGCCCAGATACATTTGTGATTCAAATACAACCGTATATTACAGTTACAATCCGAACCATACCCATTCCTACAAGTCATCACATGTGATAAAAATGAGTGGCTGTACCTATTCGGGATCTGAAGAAGAAATCTGTGAATTTTGCGGTGATTACTATACGAAAGAAACACCGGCACTTGGTCATGACTGGAACCGTGGGGAAACAACAGAAGATGCTTCCTGCGAAAGTGACGGAGAAAAAACTTATACCTGCAGAAGATGTGGTGACAAAAAAAGAAAGAGACAATTCCAGCAACCGGACATAGCTGGGTAAGGTCATGGCATGAAGATGCAACCTGTACAGATGACGGAGTCGATGAATACACCTGCAGATATTGCGATACGGAAAAGAGAACTACAATAAAAGCAACCGGACATAAATTTTCTGCATGGGCAGTAACACAGGAAGCAACTGTGGATGAGGAAGAAGTCCAGACACGTACCTGCAGTGCATGCGGCGAGCAGGAAACAAAAATTACCCGGGACAGACTGCAGCCAACAATGAAATTGAATCAGTCCAGTATTGTGCTGAAGACCGGACAGAAGACGAAGTGTCTGAAAGTAACCGGACTTGCAAAGGGAGATTTCATTTCCACCTGGAGTACGGATAACTGGAGTATTGCAGATGTATCTGTTAGTTCAGATGGAACCTGTAACATTACCGCCGGTAAAACTACAGGCAAAACCCGTATTCACATATACCTGAACAGCGGATATGAAAAGTCTGTTACCGTCAAAGTCCAGAAAACCGCTGTAAAAACAACAAAGATCACAGGTGTGCCGAAAACACTGAAATTAAAGAAAAATCAGAAATATTCCCCGAAACCAGTTTTAAAGCCAGTAACAAGCAAAGAAAAAAAAATCACCTACAAATCCAGCTCCTCCAAGGTGGTAAAGGTGGATTCAAGGGCAGAATTACTGCAAAGAAAAAAGGAACAGCCGTAATTACGGTGAAAGCAGGGAAGAAAAAACAGTTAAGTGTAAGGTGACTGTGAAATAACGTATATTTTGAAAGGACAGAAATGAAATATTTTTCTGTCCTTTTCATGAATATTTATTGATTCTTTTTCTGACATTTCCTATAATAAGCCTATGCGTTATAAGTTTACCCATGTGACATGTAAAAACGCCGGAAAGGATATTGTATCCCGTAGAAGTCAGCGATGCATTTTACCTGTTGCAGGGGCTTTTTGTTTTGAAGATTTGGGATTTCAAACACGCTCTGGTCTGCCATGGCAGCCGGTCTTTTGGACAGTGTTGCAGACAGAAGTATATATTGAGTTAAGCTGCGGCATCCGGTGCCGTGAGGGAGTAAAAAGAGTATGAAGAAAAAATGTGTGGCAATGATGTTAATCGCAATAATGACCGCATCTTTAGCTGGTTGTGGAAGCAGCAAGGACGGAAGCGGTAAATCTGTGAAAGCTGGATTCGGATCACCCGGTATCCCTGACAATCTGGCACTATTATAACGGTGCCCAACAGGCAATGTTTGACACCCTTGGAAAGGAATTTAACTCCTCCATTGGAAAAGAGGAGGGTATCTACGTGGAGAGCTACAGTCAGGGTTCCGTATCCGACCTTGAGGAAGCAGTCAACAGCTCTTTGAATGGAGAAGTAGGAGCAGAAGAACTGCCGGATATTTTCTCTTCCTATTCTGATACTGCTTACGCAGTACAGAAGCAGGATAAGCTGGCAGACCTTTCCGTGTATTTTACAGAAGATGAGCTGTCCAGGTATGTAGATTCCTACATCCAGGAGGGCTATTTTAACCAGGATGGCGCTTTATATCTTTTCCCAGGTTGCCAAATCCACAGAGATCACCATGATCAATAAGACTGACTGGGAGCCTTTTGCAGAAGCCACTGGAACTACAGTGGATGAACTTGCCACTACAGAAGGTATTACAGAGGTTGCACAGCGCTATTATGAGTGGACGGATGAGCAGACCCCGGATGTGCCGGACGATGGAAAAAGCATTCTACGGCAGAGACTCCATGTCCAACTATTTTATCATTGGCATGAAGCAGATGGGAAAGGAAATTTTCCAGGTGAAAGATGGAAAAATGACCTTAAACACAGACGAAGATCTGATCCGCCGCCTTTGGGATAATTACTATGTACCATATATGAAGGGCTATTTCGCATCTCTTGGAAAATTCCGTTCCGATGATGTGAAGACAGGAGATATTCTTGCATACACAGGCTCCACATCTTCCGCTGTATACTTCCCGGATACCGTGGAAAAAGAGAATGAAAAGCTATCCGATTGATTACATCGTATGTGATTCTCCGGTTATGGAGGGCGGCGAGAACATAAAAAGTTCAGCAGGGGGCCGGAATGGCAGTGACCAAGTCTGATGAGGAACATGAGTATGCTGCAAGTGTATTCCCTGAAATGGTTCACACAGAAGAACCAGAACCTGCGCTTTGTATGCGAATCCTCCTATATGCCGGTGCTGAAAGAAGCCAACAGCGTAGAGGCACTGGATTCCGTTATCAAAGAGAATAATATAGAAGTCAACCAGAAGGTTTACGATTGTTTTACAACGGAAATGGAAGACTTTGATAAAACAAGTTTCTATACAATTGGAGCTTTTGACAATAGCTACAGTGCCCGTAAGATCCTGGATTATTCCCTGGCTGACAAGGCAAAGGCAGATAAAGATGCCATGGACGCTGCAATCGCAGACGGAGAGAGCCGGGAAGAGGCTCTTGCACAGTATCTGACAGATGAGAATTTCCAGAACTGGTATACAGGATTCTGCCATAGCCTGGAGCAGTATTTGAAAAACATTCCCGTGAACCGTTTTTAGAGTGTTTTTTTAGATTCTGGACAAGGAGGTGAGGAAGGACTGTGAAGAAAAAAAGAAATCTCTTTGGAATATATTTCTGATTCCTATACTGATCATTGTGTTTGTACAGGGTGCAGTCCCATTCCTGACATTGATTTTCAGCGGAATCCGCTCAAACATGGAGAATGCGGTTATCGGTCTGGACAGTCATACGGTGGAGAACCGTAAGGTGGTTCTGGAGAACGATATGATCGAGCAGTGGAGCAGCGTGTACAAGGAAAGTGATAGTCTTTCCTCTGCGCTGACAAAGGTATTGAGCGATCATCAGATGGATATGCAGGGCTTCATGGGCTCAGGGAAAGTCCAGGAGGAATATCTGGAAACGGTTTTCTATGATATGGTGGAAGTTTTGCAGTACAATTCCACTTCTGGAATTTTTCTGGTTCTGGGAAATGACGGTGATACAGATTCGGAAGGGGAATACAAAGGCTTCTGGGTGAGAGACTCTGATCCCCAGACCAAAACGGCTTCCCGCACGGATCTGCTGATGGAGCGTGGAAGTAAGGTACTGTCACAGAATATGTCCATTTCACTGGATACTTCCTGGCATACAGATTTCCGCTTCCAGGGCAATGGGAAAAAGAGCTGCCGATGACTTTTTTTTACCAGCCATATATAACAGCAGAAAATTACGTTGATTCCCGCACCAGTATGGAAAACCTGGGCTACTGGTCGAAGCCGTTTATTCTGGAAGATTTCTCTATATGGATAACCATAAGATGATCACATATTCGGTACCTCTTGTTTATGATAAAACAGTTTACGGTGTACTTGGCATTGAAGTGGGAGTGAATGATCTTGCCAAATATTTTCCGGTAAAAGATCTGGATTCTAATCTGAATGCAGGATTTGCCCTTGTGGTAGACCATGGAAATGGAAATTATGAGGGAATTGCCGGTGAGGGTGCGCTGTATGATGCGGTCTCCCGGGATGGAAGAGACTTTGTTCTGGAGGAGCCGGAGCAGGGTGCTCTGCGGCTGGCACAAAGGAGCCACTGTTGGGAAACAGAAGATTTACGGATTTGTGAGCAATCTGGAGCTGTACAGCAGAAATGTGCCGTATGAAGATACCCAGTGGGCATTGTGCGGTTTTGTTACAGAGGATTCTGTGTATGGATTGATTTCCGATGTTTATGAGAGAATTCTGGGAGCGATTCTGGGAAGTGCCCCTGATGGCGGTTATTCTGGTTTATTTTCTTGTCCAGTATGCGACGGAACCGGTTTACCATCTGGTGGAGAGTGTACGAGGCGGAGTGAAGGGAATTCACGGTTTTCAGGAGTCAGGTATTCAGGAGCTTGATGAGCTCCATAAAGTGATAGAGAATTGACGGATACCAGATGCAGACAGAGAATCAGCTTCTGGAGGAAAAGGAGCGCTATCGGATTGCGGTAGAAAGTTCCCAGGATGCCTTTTTTACCTACAAAATGTAAGGAAAAACTGCTGGAAATAGTTAACAGTAAAGGCAATGACGGTGTATGGGACTGCGGAAAGCATCCGGAATTTCTTGATAATGACAGTATCCATCCGGCAGATAAGGCAAAAAGCTGGTGAACGCAGTAAAAAGCTCAGACGGCGTTCTGGATGTTGACTTTCGTCTGCAGCATGCCAATGGAGAATTTCAGTGGGTAAATCTGTCTGGAAGCATTACTTTTTGATGCGAATAAAGAGCGCAGCAGGATTGTTGGCTGTATTCACAATGTTCATCAGCACAAGCTTCTGGAGCAGGCGCAGAAAAAGAAAGCAGATTTATGACTCCATTACTTCTTTTTACCGCCTTGGAAGCGGACTGGAGGTTGTGGAAGCCTTGTGCAGGGATGACCCGGAGGGGGAGTACTGGTACTTCTGAAATCCAGCAGTTTTCCAAAATCGATGAGCGCTATGGCCTGATCTTCGGAGATATTATCCTGGAGCAGTTTGCCGGTCTGCTGGCGAAGCGCTTCCAGGAGGACGGTTTAAAATGGTGGTATTTATATCAGGGGCTGGTGCAGACCAGATGCTGGTATGGCTGCCGGTATGTACGACCGGACCGATCGTGAGAAGTGTACAGAGATTGGAAAAAGGATTTTGGGGCACTTACAGATGAGAAGTATCTGTCCCTTTCCCCTGAAATGCGGAATCGCAGTTACAGGCAGCAGAAATTCGCTGTCTGAGGCACTTGAACAGACGAAGACTGCTCTTACAGCTGCACGTCATGGAAAGCAAGAAATTATATTCTATGAGGAGCTTTCAACGGAGGAAAAAAGCCTGTGCGGTTGATGGGCATTTGCTGAGGTGGCTTCTCTGGAACGTCTGAAGGAAATGACACTTTCCTCTATAGCTCTGAATCTGTTTGACAGAGATGGTGATACTTCTGTGGTTCTGGATATTCTGGCGCTGAAGCTGCAGGAGAAATACCATCTGGCAGACATTGTGATTACCCATTTCAATGGGAATATATGGTAAATAACCTGCTGTACGGCTGGAAATCCTGGGAGAAAAAAGGATGACTGGGACGGTATGGTCCACTGTTCTGAGAAGCAATATCAGCACTTTGTGGAGACCCAGGAAATGCAGCAGCTTCTGACCTCCGGGGAAAGCATACGGAAAGAGCCGCTGATTCAGCCTTTTGCTTCGGGCAGAAACGATATTGTATTCCATATGACAGACAACGGACAGTATTCCGGAAGTATTGTATTCCGGGACATTGACCAGGATGTCCTGGAGAAAAAAAAGAGTGCAAGTGTCTGGAAGAAATCAGTGCAATTATTCAGAACCGGTTGAATCTGGAGCGTCACGATCTTTCTGCCAAGGCGAAATCGGATTTCCTGGCCCGTATGTCTCATGAGATCCGTACTCCTATGAACGGTATTATAGGTATGACGGAGATTGCATTGAAAGATGGACAGACTGAGGAGCGGCGGATCGACTGTCTGAGAAAAAAATCGAGTACTCCTCGGAATATCTGCTTGGACTTATCAACGATATTCTTGATATGTCCAAGATCGAGAGCGGAAAGATGAGGCTGATCGAAGCAAAATGCAATCTCATGGAGATGATACAGGGACTTCGTCCTCTGCTGGAAGCGAAGCTGGACGAAAAATAACATTCAGTATATAGCAGATATCCAGCTGAAAAACCATTGGTTTATGGCAGATTCCCTGCGAGACTGAACCAGGTTCTGGTAAATCTTCTGGGAAATGCGCTGAAGTATTCCAAGCCAGATGGACATGTGTGGCTGACCGTTCGCGAGACGGAAGAAGAGAATGGCTTTTCCAATCTGTATTTTCAAGTCCGGGATGATGGAATTGAATTGCACCTGAGAAACAGCAGCTTATTTTCCGGCAGTTTGAGCAGGCGGATAATTCTGAAAATGCGAGAAAACAGGGCACTGGTCTTGGTCTTGCCATCAGCAGAAGAATTGTGCGGATGATGGATTCCGATATTAAGCTGGAAAGTGAGCCTGGTAAGGGAAGCAGCTTCAGCTTTAACGTGAAGCTTCAGCCGGTAAGCGGCGAGAAGACTACGGTCACCAGCCAGCCGGAGGAGATCAGCTTCCCGGGAAAAAAGAATCCTGGTGGTTGAGGATAATGAGCTGAATATGGAAATTATCTGTACGATTCTTGAAAATTACGGAATTGAAAACCGAGCAGGCAGTTAACGGCGAAGAAGCTGTGCGGCGCATGGAAGAATCTGTTCCCGGATATTACGATATGATCTTTATGGATATTATGATGCCGGAAATGGACGGACTGGAAGCAACCCGGACCATCCGGAATCTGGATCGTGAGGATTGCAAAAAAAGATTCCGATTTACGCAATGAGCGCCAACGCTTTCGACGAGGATGTGAAACGTTCCCTGGCAAGCGGTATGAACGGACATCTTTCCAAGCCTGTGAATCTGCAGGTGTTGGAAAAGACGCTTTGGGAAGTGCTGGGATGAAAATAAAAAGTGCCAGATCCCTTTTTTAAAACAAAGGTTCTAAACTACAATGATTTTCATTTTCAATGATTGAAAGTGAATGGTCTTTTAATGCATCTTGTGCAATATATTGACAGTTTAGTGATAACCCCGCCTTTTTATAGGCGGGGTTGTGTTATATTATGCTCACGAAATAAAGGGAAAAATACTATTAGAGGTTCCCTGTGTTTCCGGTTTGCATTTTATGTTAAAAGCGTGCCGCCGGGCGGGAGCAATTGTATTTGAAATGATATGGAAGGGAGTAATCACAAGCATGAAATATCAGAACATCATAGATAACATGACCTTGAAAGAAAAAGCCGCATTCCTCAGCGGAAAAAAGCGAGTGGCAGACAAGAGATTTCCCACGTCTGGATATTCCGGCGATTTTCTGTTCAGACGGACCGAATGGTGTGCGTAAACAGGCTGGAGCAGGAGATCATCTGGGAATCAATCCGGCAGTACCGGCAACCTGTTTTCCTACAGCGGCAGCCATGGCAAACAGCTGGGATGAAGAACTGGAGCAGAGGGTAGGCGTTGCCCTTGGAGAAGAATCCATGGAAGAAGACGTAAACGTTCTTCTTGGACCTGGACTGAACATTAAGAGAAATCCTCTCTGTGGACGTAACTTTGAATATTTTTCCGAGGATCCTTATCTTTCCGGAAAAATGGCAGCTTTTATCCGCGGTGTGCAGAGCACAGGAGCAGCAGCCTGCGCAAAACATTTCGCTGTAAACAGCCAGGAGCTTCGCCGTATGGCAATGAACGCAGTGGTAGATGAGAGAACTCTCCGTGAGATCTACCTCACCGGTTTTGAGATTGCCATCAAAGAGGGCGGCGCGAAAACGGTTATGAGCAGCTACAACGAAGTAAACGGTGTCTACGCCAACGAAAACGAGCATCTGCTCAAAGACATCCTTCGCGATGAGTGGGGCTTCGATGGCTCTGTGATCACAGACTGGGGTGCTTCCAACGACCATTCCCTGGGTGTAAAGAACGGTTCCACCCTGGAAATGCCAACTCCGGGACTTGATGCAGCAAGAGAGCTTCTTGCCAGTGTAGAAAGCGGCAAGATCAGCGAAAAAGATATCGATGAGCGTGTAGATGAGAACTTCTTGACCTGGTACTTACTACTTCCGAAAATGCGAAACATTACAAGAAAGTGGCTGACAAGAAGCCCTCTCCATGAGGAGCATCACAAGCTGGCACGTCTTGCCTGCGAAAACAGTGCAGTCCTTCTGAAAAACGAAGGTGGAATCCTCCCGGTTGGAGAAAAGGTTCAGGCAGCCGTAATCGGTGACTTTGCTTTTGACCCAAGATACCAGGGCGCAGGTTCTTCCATGGTAAACTCCACAAAAGTAGATTCCATCAAGGACATGCTGGAGACCAGCGGAATCTCTGTGACCGGAATTGTCCGCGGTTATCAGCGTGACGGTAAGAGAAGACGAAGCTATGAAAAAAAGAGGCCGTGGATCTTGCACGCCGTTCTGATGTGGTTCTGTTTTTTTCGGACTGAACGAAAAAAGCGAGACAGAAGGTCTTGACCGTAAGCATCTCCGCATTCCCCAGAACCAGATCAACCTGATCCAGGAGCTGGCAAAAGCAAATGCAAACATGGTTGGTATCATCAGCGCAGGTTCTGTTATCGAAATGCCATGGCACCATCATTTCAAAGCCCTGCTTCACACCGCTCTCATGGGTCGGCAGGTGCAGGCGCAGTTCTTGACATCCTTTCCGGAAAGGTTAATCCATCTGGAAAGCTTTGCAGAAACTTACATTAAGGAATATGAGGATACTCCTTCTTACAATTATTATCCGTCACAGGAGCGGAACTCTGAGTACAGAGAGGGAATTTACGTAGGATACCGCTATTTTGACACAGCTGGTGTGCCGGTAAATTATCCATTTGGACACGGTCTTTCCTACACTACATTTGAATATGGCAATCTCCAGGTGAAACCAGACAGTGTAACCTTTACCCTTCGCAACACAGGGAAATACGACGGAGCAGAAATCGCACAGCTTTATGTAGGGACTTCCGGGAGCCAAGGTTTTCCGCCCGGTCAAGGCGCTGAAAGGTTTTTCCAAGGTATTCTTAAAGGCAGGCGAGGAGAAAAACCGTTACCATTAAGTTCGACGACAAGACATTCCGTTACTGGAATGCGAAGACAAATAAATGGGAAGTAGAAGGCGGCGTTTACAGCATTATGATCGGTGCAAGCTGTGCGGATATCCGTCTTCAGGATTCTCTTGCCATTATCGGAACCACTGAGGTGATGCCGTATTACACCAACCGCGTTTCTTCTTATGTGGATGGAAAAATCCAGAAGGTTGGAAATGAGGAGTATGAGATCATCCTGGGACATTCCATTCCGGACGGAAGCTGGAGCGGCGAGCTTGGCATGAACGATGCCCTTTGCCAGATGTATTACGCGAAGAGCGGAATTGCTCGCTTCATCTGTAAGAAGCTGGGCGAAAAGCTGAAAAAAGAGCGAGGCAGCGGGAATTCCGGATCTGAACACCTTGTTCCAGTACAACATGCCATTCCGTGCAATCGCCAAGATGACCGGCGGCATGGTTTCCATGGAAATGGTAGAGGGACTTCTGAAGGTTGTAAACGGCCATTTCAGCGGACTTGGAAAAGTAATCAGCGGATTTTTCAGAAACCAGAAGCTGAACAAGCAGTACGAGAAAGATCTGGAAGAGCAGAAATAGGAGGAGTATCATTATGGGAAAAAATCAAACAGTTAATCGAAGATCACCCAAACATCTGGGAGTTTATTAAATTCAACGTATTATCCAACTGCGCAACTATTACAAACTTCATTATCATGTGGCTGTGCACCGGTTTTATTTTCAAAAAGCTTTGCAAATACACCATTTAAGTTTCTGGTGTTCAATTACGCAGATAATATCGAGTCCAATCTTGGTTTATGTGGATTTTTAAGCTTTTTGGTTGCAACTGCAGCAGCTCAGACCGTAAACTTCTTTGTACAGAAGAATCTGGTTTTCAAATCCAATGCAGCGTTTGAGAAGGCTGTACCGAAATACATTGTACTTGCAGTTGTGCTGGTGCTTGTATCCGCAGCACTTCCGGCTTACAGCCAGAGCTTTTTCGTAAATATCGGTATTTCCGAAGCACTTGCACCTACACTCGCAAATGTTCTGAACATTCTGGTTCAGGTAGTTCTCAGCTACCCGACCATGAAATTCTGGATCATGCCGAACAAATAAAGATGATTGTTCTTTACCCGGATTGCCTTGCAGTCCGGGTTTTTAATGCTAGAGCGTGTTTGAAAAAAGGCTTTCTGCAAGATGTTCGTCACAATTTGTGGGAGATTTCGCTCGGATGAGGGCGCCTTAGCGGGCTACGGCAACCGAATTCGGGTGCAATATACCGCAAAGTGGGGCGTGCAGATTGCAGGAATGGTTTTTCAAACACGCTCTAATATTAAAAAGGCGGAATTTAACAATTTAAACACATTTTTCCCACAAAGAGAACACAAATTGTCTCTATACTGTGAACTATCAAATGAAAAGAACATAAAAGAGTTTCTAAAGGAGGCTTTTTATCATGAAGAATAGAAATGAAGAATTAAAGAGAAAAACTTAAAAAGGCAGCAAGCATTAGTCTTTGCGCAGTACTGGCAGGCGGCCTTGCAGCAGGAACATATACAGGGAGTTAACTATCTGACAGGCTATGAGCAGAGCGTACAGGCAGCAAGCGAAGGTAAAGTTGAGCTGCTGAAAATCCGAGAAGAAATTCGGATGATTCCAAGGATGACAGCAAAGATGAGAGTACAGCAAAGGGTAGCCTTGATGTATCTGGTATTGTAGAAGCGGCAATGCCAAGTATCGTTTCCATTACAACCAAATCTGTAGAAGAGGTTCAGAACTACTACGGAATGTTTGGCCAGTACGGTGCTTATTCACCATCCCAGCAGAGAGAGGTTCAGGGAAGCGGTTCCGGTATTATCATTGGTAAGAACGATTCCGAGCTTCTGATCGCAACCAACTATCATGTAGTAGAAGGTGCGGAGACCTTATCTGTTGGCTTCTGTGACAGCACAGCATGTGAGGCTAAGGTAAAAGGTTATGACAGCGAGAGGATCTTGCAGTTGTAGCAGTTTCCGTGGATGATATTGACAGCGATACAATGGATGCCATTACGATTGCAACTATCGGTAATTCCGATGACCTGAAGGTTGGTGCACAGGTTGTTGCAATTGGTAACGCACTTGGTTATGGTCAGTCCGTAACAACCGGTATTGTAAGCGCCAAGAACCGTCAGCTGAATTCTGATGATACAGTCGGCGATTATGACAGCGACAGCAATTCCGCTACAAACCTGATCCAGACAGATGCAGCAATCAACCCAGGCAACAGCGGTGGTGCTCTTCTGAACATGAACGGTGAGGTTGTTGGTATCAACTCTGCAAAGCTTGCTTCCACAGCGGTTGAGGGTATCGGTTATGCAATTGCAATTTCTGATGTAACAGATACGCTGGAGAGCCTGATGAATGAGGAGACCAGAGATAAAGTTGATAACCACGGTGTTCTGGGAATCACAGCTCAGAGTGTTGACAGTGCAGTAAGTGAAGCATACGGTGTTCCGGAAGGCGTTCTTGTAAGAGCCGTAACAGAAGGCGGTGCAGCTGATGAGGCTGGTATTGAAGCAAAATCCATCATTACAAAATTTGCAGGCAAGGTTGTTACAACCAAGGAACAGCTGGTTGATTTCCTTTCCTACTACGAGCCTGGTGAGGATGTAGAGCTTACCATTGAGGTTCCGGATGGAAAAGGTTACAAAGAAGAGACAGTAACTGTAACTCTTGGCGAGAACACAAATACACAGAGTACGGTTCCAAGGACAACGGTGACGGTCGGGGAAGCAGCCAGGATGATAATCTTCTGGAAGACTGGGAGAATAACGAAGGCGGCTCGGGTCTCCAGTACGGCGAGGGCTGGAATTAAAAAGCCAGGCGAAATGTGTGGCACACATCTTGCAGAAAGCCTTTTTCAAACACGCTCTATCAAGGCGTGAAACTTTTTAGACACGCTCTAAGGCAGGAAACCGGGATTGATTCAGCCACGGAAATGTAAATAATAGAATGAGAGAGGTTCATCTGTAAAAAAGGTGAACCTCTTTTTTTCGGGCAAAAAATTTCCACAAAGCGAGGCATGCCGGTTGCGAAACAGATTTTTCAAATATACTATGCTTTGAAATAGTTAGAAAACACATAGAAAATTGAATAATAGATTGCGTAACCTACCTTAAAAAGGTATAATTATTTTATTGTCTGCAGACTGCGGCATAATATTTTTTAGAGTTATACGAAAAAGGAAAAGAGTCAGCAAAATGAACAACGAAAGATTTCTGGTTTTCGATATAGATGATACCTTATACAGCCAGATGGAGCCGTTGCTTACAGCCTGTGAGTTCAGTCTGGGCAGGAAGCTTCCGGATCCGGAGCTGTTTTACCGGATTTTCGGGAAAAGAAGCGCTGAAATGTTTCTGTTCAGCGAGAGTGGACAGGTTTCCATTCATGAATCCCGGATTTACAGAATTGAAAATACTATGAAAGACCTGGGAATTCCCTTTACCAGAGAGCAGGCAGAGCTCTTCCAGGAGAGATATAAAGAGAATCAGTCTCATCTTCATGTTTCAGAGGTAATGACACAACTTCTGGATGAATGTGAAGCTGCCGGAGTGAAAATGGGCGTGATCACCAACGGACCTTTTTCCCATCAGGTTCAGAAGTTTCACACACCTGGGACTTGATAAATGGTTTACAGAGGATCAGCTGATCGTGTCTGCAGGCGTGGGCGTGGCAAAGCCGGATGTACAGATTTTCCGCATGGCAGAAGAAAAATGGGGGAATGGAGCCGGAGAATACTTTTTATGATCGGGGATTCTCTGGAGAATGACATTGCAGGTGCAAAAATGCCGGATGGAAGACCATCTGATGAACCATCACCGTTATACGGTTCCGGAAGGTATGGAAAAACCAGATTATATTGCATATACAGAGGAAGAGTTGAGAAAGCTTATTGTCCAAATATGCTTTACAACGAAGAAGGATGGATAAAGTATGGTATCAGATTACAAAATCACCATGGAGCAGGCAGAATACGAGATGGTCTGTTACCGTAGGGTTTTTAACTTTGTAAGGCTTCTTGACCAGGAAAAACTGGAGAAATTGAATGCAGAAGGTCTGTTGGCAGCAGAGGGCGGACAGACAAAAAAAGCAGATTTGTGCATAGGACATTTTTTTGCCAGGGCTGTGTGGCAATGGAAGCCTTTTTACGGAAGGCAGAGCTGTGCAAGCTGGAATTTATTGGAGATGACATTTATCAGATCATGGCTAAATATCTGGAAATTGACGGTAATCCTTATGTAATGGAGCTTTTTGAAGAAAAATGGACAAAAAACAGTCTGATCGATCGGAAAGACCATGAGCGCCTGATCAACAGTCTTACCGGATATAACGAGAGACTGTATCAGGATGTTCTTACGAAGGCATACAACAGACGTTATTATGAAGAAGAATTGAAGTCCCAGATGGGACCGGCTGGAATTGCCATGATCGATCTGGATGATTTTAAGCTTTATAACGACACATATGGACATAATGTCGGGGATATGGCACTGACTGTTGTTGCAGAAACCATATGCAAGCATATCCGTAAGGATGATATTCTGATCCGCTATGGTGGGGATGAGTTTCTTCTGGTGTTTCCTGGAGTAACGGAAGTGAAATTTGCCGGAAGACTGCAGGAAATCCATGATAAGATTCATCTGGCTGCTGTGCCGGGATATGCAGGGATTCAGCTTTCTGTGAGCATTGGAGGAACAATTGCCGGGGCAGATGAAACAATCGGAAGTGTGGTAGGAAGAGCTGACCGTTTTATGTACCAGGCGAAAACCCGTAAGAATCTGGTGGTAACCGAGTCTAATGAGATAAAAGATGGAAATGCAGACGGCGCAGAGGTTAATCGTGATGAGCTGAAACAGCAGATTCTGATCGTGGATGATGCTGAGCTGAACCGTGATATTCTTGCGGAGATTCTGCACCATGATTTTAAGACTATGGAAGTAAGCAATGGGGAGGAATGTCTCTCCGTGCTTCGGGAGTATGGTGCAGGAATCTCACTGGTGTTGCTTGATATTGTAATGCCTGGCATGGACGGCTTTTGCAGTTCTTGAGGAGATGAACCGGAACCATTGGATCGAGGATATTCCGGTCATCATGATCTCCAGTGAGGAGAGACAGAATCATATATACGCCGGGCGTATGAAATGGGAGTTTCAGACTATATCAGCCGCCCGTTTGATGCCAAGGTTGTTTACCGGCGTGTATATAATACTATTAAATTATACGCAAAACAGAGGCGCCTAATCACACTTGTAACGGATCAAATTCGCGAAAAAGAAAAAAATAGTCAAATTTTGATAGATATTCTCAGCCATATCGTAGAATTTCGTAATGGAGAGAGCGGTCAGCACGTTCAGCACATAAAGATGTTGACCGGATTTCTGTTGGACAGACTGATGCAGAAAACGGACAAATATGATCTGAAATGGTCTGACCAGTACATGATCACAATTGCATCTGCCCTTCACGATATTGGTAAAGTGGGAATCGACGAGAAGATTTTGAATAAACCAGGCAGACTGACAAATGAAGAGTTTGAGGAAATGAAGAAGCATACCCTGACCGGTGCTTCCATGCTGAAGAGCCTGGGTGTTTATCAGAATGAAGAGCTTGTGGAAGGTGGCTTACCAGATCTGCAGATGGCACCATGAGCGCTACGATGGCAAGGGTTATCCAGATGGTCTGAAGGGGGAAGAAATTCCGATTGCAGCTCAGGTGGTTTCTGTTGCAGATGTATATGATGCACTGACAAGCGAGCGTGTTTATAAGAAAGCATTTTCCCATGAGAAGGCTATGGAGATGATCCTGGCCGGTGAGTGCGGAACCTTCAATCCGCTGCTGCTGGAGTGCTTGCAGGATATTCAGGGGCCGTATCCAGGAGGAAATGAAGCGGGCAGAAGAGCAGCCTATGCTTGTACAGAATTCTTATGCGGGGAAGATGATCGAGACGGTGCAGTAGGCAAGGCTTATTATAATGTATTATATTGCGGTATTGTTCGGCGAAGTGTTTTTGGGAAAGATCGTGAACAGCAGCATTTGCAGGTCGGGGGACCTGCGGGAGTGGGGGTAAGTTTTACTTTATGAAAAGAAAATTCTTACACTGGCGGCAGTGGTAACACTGCCGTTTATTCTTCTTGTGATGTATCTTCTTGCCTCGATGGCAAGCTACAGCAATACCTACGATGAGATCGTAAGCAACATGACTGTAGCGAACAATTACAATCTGAATTTCAAAGGAAGAGATGGACGAGAGCCTGTATAAGCTGGTTGTTGGCTACGTCACTCTGGATACCATCGAAACAGACAAAAGTCTTAAGAATCCATATACTTTAATAGATGAATTACGCAGCGAGTTTACCAGACTGACAGCCATTACCACAGAATCTGAGAGCAAGCTGTGGCTGGAGAGCCTTCTTCGCAATATCGATACCCTGGAAAAAAGGGTGGACGATATTGTGGACAGTATTTCTGCCGGGGGCAGATACAATGAGAATATTGAGAAGCTGGACAATAATATTTACATTCTGACGGAACTGATCCAGGATGATATCCAGTATTATATCTATTATCAGACACGTTATATGGACAAGGTCACAGATACCCTGCAGGATCAGATCAGGCGGTTTATGGTGGTGTGCAGTGTGCTGATCGGCGTGCTGATCATTGTGGTTGCAGTCAGCGCGGTGATGATCGTTTCCGGTATTATACAGCCTATCAGTCAGCTGAACCAGGCTACGGAGAAAATCGCTCAGGGGTGATTTTAATGCCAGAGCCCAGGCGGATTCCGAGGATGAGGTGGCTGAGCTTGCAGTGAGCTTTTTAACAAAATGGCAGGAAGCATGCAGTCTCTGATCGATAAGGTGAAGGAAGACGAGCGGAAAATGCGAAAAGCAGATCTGCGCCTTCTTCAGGAGCAGATTCAGCCTCATTTTCTTTATAATACGCTGGACACCATTGTGTGGCTGATCGAGTCCAATGAGCCGGACGAAGCGGTGACCATGGTTGTTACACTGTCGGACTTTTTCCGTGAAATCCTCAGCAAAGGGAAGGAATTTATTTCCATTAAGGAAGAAGAAAAACACATCAGCAGTTACCTCCAGATTCAGGAGATGCGTGTTATCGGGATATTCTGGAATATGACATTCAGCTGGATCAGGTAATTTATAAATATCAGATTCTGAAATTGACCCTTCAGCCAGTGGTGGAGAATGCACTTTACCATGGAATCAAATATAAACGTGCCAAAGGCTGTATTCACATTCACGGGGAAAAAAAGGGGCGATATTATCCGTCTGACTGTCCGGGATGATGGTGTGGGCATGGATGAGGAAGAGCTTGAACAGCTTCGCCAGCAGATCGAGAAGCCCTGCCAGGAGACGGAGAAGGGCTTTGGTCTGGCAAATGTAAATGAGCGTATCCACATGTATTTCGGACCGGAGTATGGAATGAAGATCCAGTCACAGAAGGGTAAGGGAACTACAGTGGAGATTGTGATCCCGGCTATTCTGGAAGCTCCGGTTGAGAAAACAGGGAATGATACAGCAAAAGTGGTTGAAGTCAGCAACAGCGTGAATTCTGACGCAAATAAAAAAAATAGAAAATAATCCGAAACAGCAGAATGACAATAAGATAATTGAGGGTGGACAGCCACAGCAGGAGGAGACAGGCGTATGAGACAGTTTATAAGAAAAAATATCTGGGCTGTGGCACCGGTTGTGCTTGTGCTTATGGCACTGGTTCTTCTGGGAAGTCCTTTGAGCAGCAGTAAAGTGCAGGAAACTCCTGCGGAGGACGATAATCTGATCGTAGTAGGTGTTTCCCAGGTGGGAAGCGAATCTGTATGGCGAAGTGCCCACACTCAGTCCATTCAGGACGCTTTCACCAGGGCAAACGGCTACATGCTGATTTTTGACAATGCCAGACAGAAACAGGCCAATCAGATCAAGGCCATCCGAAGCTTTATTTCCCAGCAGGTGGATTATATCGTACTTTCTCCTATTGAGGAATCTGGATGGGACACTGTGCTTCAGGAGGCGAAGGATGCCGGGATTCCGGTAATTCTCATAGATCGTAAGGTTTCTGTGGATGATGACTCCCCTCTATGCTTCCTGGGTTGGTTCCGATTTTGTCCGCGAAGGACAGGATGCCGGTTACTGGCTTGAGGATTACATGAAAAAGCAGGGTAGGGAAGATGACGAAAGTTAACATCGTAGTGCTGAAAGGAACCAAAGGCGCCTCCGCCACCATCGGCAGAACCCGTGGGTTCAATGAAGTGGCAAAGGTGCAGCGCAATTGGAACATTTTGCAGCAGGTAGACGGAGAATTTACCACAGCAAAAGGAAAAAGAAGAGATGGCAAGGCTTCTGGATCAGTATGAGGACATAGATGTGGTGGTTTCACAGAACGATGACATGACTTTTGGTGCTCTTGAAGCCATCAGAGAAGCAGGAAAAACTGCAGGAGTGGACGGCGATATTACGGTAATTTCCTTTGACGCAGTGGATGCGGGCGTGGAGCTGGTGAGAAATGGGGAGATCAACATTGATGTCCAGTGTAATCCTGACCAGGGAAAATACGTGGAGCAGATCATTCAGGATATGGAAGCTGGCAAAGAAATAGAGAAAGCATATTATGTTCCGGAGCGGGTGTATACCCAGGAGAACGTTGGGGAGGAAGAAAATGTTACGGAAGGTATTTCTGGTTGAAGATGAGACGGTGATCCGCGAAGGGCTCAGAGACAGGATTCCCTGGGATCAGTTCGGATACCGTTTTGTAGGGGAAGCAGCAGATGGGGAAATGGCTTTGCCCCTGATCCGTAAGACGAAGCCGGATGTATTGATCACGGATATTAAAATGCCTTTTATGGATGGGCTTTCCTTAAGTAAAATTGTGAGCAAAGAATTTCCGCGGATGAAGATTATTATTATCAGTGGTTATGATGATTTTGAATATGCAAGACAGGCAATTGAAGTTGGTGTTGACCAGTATCTTCTGAAGCCGGTTGCCAGAATGAAGCTGAAAAATGTACTTCTTCAACTGAAAGATAAGATCGAGCAGGATCGGGAGCAGGAGGACTACCGCACCCAGTTTCAGAATGAGATCCAGGAGTATGAGAGCAGTTTTCCAGACGGCGTTTTATGGAGAAAAATTCTGGAGGGGGAGCTGTCGGTTAAGGAGATTTATGATGAGGCAGAGCGTCAGTCTATAGAAATTACGGCAGCAGGATATAATCTGCTTTTCCTGTATTTACAGGAGAAAAAATAAGGACAAGATGGCAGGTTTTCTTCGGAAACAGGATGAAGTGCTTCATTATTTTCTCCGCTATCCCCAGTATCTGCTTTTCCGCTGGAATGTAAACAGCTACGGAGTTCTGGTAAAGGGGGAATTGTCCCGGCTTCCGGAGCTGACAGATAATTGCGTGGAGTATGTGAAACGGACCTGCGAAGAGGAAGAGCAGATGGACTGGTATGTGGCGGTAGGAAAACCAGTGGAGAGATTGAGCCTGCTTTCCCAGTGTTATCAGAGCGTGAATCATTATTTTGCATATCGTTTTATGGTGCCGGGACTGCATGTGCTTACAGAAGATACTTTGGAGAGTTATGTAAATTCGCAGGGAGGGAGAACCGGCTGGCAGCAGTGGATTCTTCACAGCTGAATCCGCGAGATCATCAAGGATTTTCTCACAAAAAGGAAGCAGCAGTGAGATTCAGGGAGTTCGTTCAGGGGATATCTGGGTGGAATGAGTAAGGCACTGGAGTCCAGAATGTTCCGGGATTATGTGGTGCTTCATATTCGGTTTACAACTATTATGTATCTGGAATCCATTGGTGTGGAAAAAGAGGGTTATACAGAACGGATCGAGGGAAAATATCGATACCAGTATCAAGGCATCGCAGGTGGCAGGGTATTGTGTGGACATTCTTCAGAGTGCCATTGATATCAGGGGATGAGAAGAATGAGTCTCGTGGGCAACAGCGCCATGAGGAAAGTGCTGGATTATATTGATGAGAATTACTATAAAGAGACCATTTCCCTGAATGAAGTAGCGGATGCGGTGAATATGAGTGCCAACTATTTAAGCGCAATTTTTAGCCAGAATATGCAGAAGACGTTTTTGTAGAGTATATTACCTGCAAACGTGTTGACAGAGACGAAAAAAAAAACTCCTGCGCGAGACGGACAAGTCGTCCGGAGAGATCGCACAGGAGGTGGGATATAAGGATCCCCATTATTTCAGTTATGTGTTTAAGAAAAAAAATCCGGGTGCAGCCCAAGGGAATATCGGAGTAAGGGGACTGCATGATATTCAAAATTAATTATGCGATTTCGGCAGTGATAACTGCCATGGGACTTCCTGCGAAGAGACAGGGAGTCCTTTTAATTTGTTTATGCTCATCTGGGCGGCCAGAGTACCAGGCTGGTGTGTCTGGTGTGTCAGTGTTGTGGCGCAGAGCAGACCAGATGTAGTGAGGTAGCTGGTATTGAAGGTGGCTAGTGCTATTGTGGTTTCGAAACTATGGCCGGCGGAAGCAGCTGTGAATCCAGTGTTTTGAAGAGAGGATGAAAGGGAAGCGTGAGTTGCTATCTTTTTCTCCTGTCCAAGCGACAGCTCCTTCCCATAACAGCCATGCAATAAAGTCATCCTCACAAATAAACGCAGTGCAGTCGGGGGGTGATCCGTTCCAGAAATTTTTTCAGGAAGCTGATATCCCGGCTCTGACGGAAATCATCCAGCTCCTGTGTAGTATACCAGCAGATGTTGCGGTCTGGTACAGTCAGCCCCTCGATTTTGCATGGCATCCAGAAAGCCCTGGTATCGCTCAAGTCCCCGCTGATCGTCCATCTGGAAAATACCGGCGATAGAAGAGTGGCCTTTTTCCACAAGACTTTGCACCAGAAGACCAGCCCCATATAGATTATCTTCATAGATTACTGGAATCTGAGACAACTGGGGATAAGCACATTCCAGGAACAAAATGGAAGTTCCCCTTTGTATCAGCCTTTGATAAAGCTCTGTATTAGGTGATGGTAAGGCGCTTTTTACAGGCTCCACAATAAGTGCCCGCAGCGGACTTTTCAAAAGAAACTGAAGGATTTGCCGTTCCTGGTCCATTTCATGATTGTGAGTGGGGTAAACCTTGCAGGAAAATCCCTCCGCAGCCAGCGCCATACGAATATCATTTATCAGTGCAGGATATTCATATTGCTGTTCATCTGGAATCAGAATTCCAACTATATTCTGGTCTTCCAGGCTGGAAAGCCCGGTAATGTAAGCTCCGCTCCCTTTAATGCGGCGGATTTCCCGCTCATCTTCAAGAACCGCCAGCGCAGCCCGGACCGTTTGTCGGCTGACACGGTATCTGACAGCCAGCTCCTGTTCGGTGGGAAGTTTGTTGATTCCCTTTTGAATAGAATCTGAAATGACTTCTCTTAGCTGTTCAACCAGCCATTTATATTTGATCGCCATATATTTTAGTTCCTCTTTCTTAGGTTAGAGCGTGTTTGAAAAAAGCATTCCTGCAATCTGTCGCGCCACTCTGGTTTTTTTATTTTGCTGGGATAGTTATTTCATAAAATTTTCACATGAATTATTTATGATTTCCCAATAAATCTTCTTGCTTTTTCACTTCTAAAACCCAAAATATTATACCTTTTTTCAAATGATCAAACCTTTTTTTTTTCCATCTTAGACAGTTTGCCAAATCGAAAAACATAGAAAAAGGTGTAATATTTTTTCACAAAATCATAAGAAAACAAACTTTCTAAATGAGAAATCATAAAATATCACCCCTTTTCCTGCCTGAAATTCATTATAATATAAATTTGTCTGTATTTCACTATGAAAACCAACAAATTTGTATTGTTTGAACTGACGAAACAACCAAAAAACGGGAAAAACAATATTGAAATTTATGTTGATTTTCGCTAAATTATAGACATCAAGAAGAACACGGATTCAAAGAACGGACGGAAAGCTAAGACAGCAAACGGATCAGTGTTGAACGAGAAACCAATGGCAGGCGCGACCTGCAAAAGTATTTTTCTAAAAGAAAGAGAGGAATAATCACTATGAAAAAGAAATTAGCAGTTATGGCACTCGCAGCAGCAACACTCAGCATGATGGCTATGCCGGTTTACGCTGACGATCTGGTAACAGTTGGATACGCACAGGTTGGACATGAATCAGACTGGCGTACAGCAAACACCCAGAACTATCAGGACGTTTTCTCAGAAGAGAACGGATACAGCCTTGATCTTGTAGACTGCGACAATGACAATGCTGCACAGCTTGAAGCAGTTCGTACATTCATTAGTAAAGATATGGATTACATCGTAATCGCTCCGATCCAGTCCGCTGGCTGGGACACCGTTCTTCAGGAAGCACAGGATGCAGGAATCCCTGTAATCATCGCAGACCGTGAGATCGAAGCAAGCGACGACTTATATGATGCATGGGTTGGAACAAACACAACAAACGAAGGTATCACAGCTGGTAACTGGTTAGCTGAGTATCTTGGCGATAAAGATGCTAACATTCTTGTAATCGAAGGTTCCGTAGGAGCTTCCGCAGCACTTGGACGTACAGAAGGATTCAATCAGGTAGCTGGCGAGCATGCATGACAACTGGAAGATCCTTGATTCTCAGTCCGGTGACTTTACACAGGCTGGTGGCCAGGAAGTTATGGAGTCCTTCATCAAATCCTACGAGGGACAGTTCAATGTAGTTGTCTGCCAGAACGATAACGAAGCATACGGCGCAATGGATGCAATGGATGCAGCAGGTATCACCTATGGTGTTGATGGCGATGTAACTCTTATTTCCTTCGATGCAACACATGATGGACTTCAGTATACATTAGATGGAAAGATCAACTGTGATGTTGAGTGTAACCCGATCCAGGCTGAGGTTGTTAAGGGCGTAATCGAGAAAATGCAGGCAGGCGAAGAATTTGAGAAGACAACACTTGTTGAGGATCAGGCATTCGTAGCACCTGGAATCGAGAGCGAATATGCAACAACTATGACTGATGAAGTTCTGGCTGGACGTGCTTACTAATCAGAAAAAATCAATCGGAGAGTGTGAAAACAGCAGAGCTGTGAAACAATCCGTAAACATCGAAATTGGTTATCAGCAAGCAGCTGAAAACCGATAAAGATGAACAAATAGGGGAGGAAAGTCCCAAGGCGGATTTTCTTCCCCTTAATTTTCGCGAGCAACGAGCCGAAGTCCATGCTTGCATGAGACCTTGGCGACTGCCGCGATAACGGGTAAAACTCGCAGAGCGTGTTTTATCCCGTTGTTTATACGAGGTTATGAGCCGCAGAACAGAGGAACCTATGGCAAATAACGCGATAACGAGGAGAATGAAAAATGAAGTTGATAACGGGAAGGGAGGAATCGCGTTGGAGGCAGGAGTAGTATTGAAAATGCAGGGAATCTGCATGACATTCCCAGGTGTAAAAAGCACTGGAAGGCGTGGATCTGACATTGAAAAAAGGTGAAATCCGAGCGCTGATGGGAGAGAATGGCGCGGGTAAATCCACTATTGATCAAGTGCCTGACCGGCGTAAATAAATTTGAGGCTGGAGAGATTTATCTGGAAGGATTTGATCATCCCATCGTAAATAAAGATACCATGGACGCCCAGAAGAAGGGTATTTCTACTGTATATCAGGAAGTAAACCTCTGTCCAAACCTTTCGGTGGCAGAGAATCTTTACATAGGCCGTGAGCCGCTGACAAAGCTTGGAACGGTCAACAGAAAGGCAATGAACCGTCAGGCAGCTGCCCTTATGAAACAGCTGGAGCTTGACGTTGATGTAACACGTAATCTTGAAGAATATTCACTGGCATTGCAGCAGATGATCGCAATTGCCCGTGCTGTAGATATGGACTGCAAGGTGCTCATTCTGGATGAGCCAACTTCTTCACTGGATGACCGTGAAGTAGAAAAAGCTTTTTACCATGATGCGCAGACTGAAGGAGAAAGGTGTAGGAATCATATTTGTTACCCATTTCCTGGAACAGGTTTATGCAGTATGTGACGGAATTACCGTTCTTCGAAACGGTCAGCTGGTTGGCGAGTATGAGATCGCAGATCTTCCGAGAGTGAAGCTGGTAGCAGCTATGATGGGAAAAAAAGATTTCGACGATCTTGCTTCCATTAAACCGGAGACCACAGGAGATAAGAGAAAAGAACCGATGGTAATCGAAGCCCGTGGCTTAAGCCACGCAGGAACCATCAAACCATTTGACCTTGATATCCACAAAGGAGAGGTTATCGGTCTTACCGGACTTCTTGGAAGCGGACGAAGCGAACTGGCACGTACTATTTACGGTGCTGACCGCGCCCAGACTGGTACTTTGAAAGTAAAAAGGCAAGGAAGTTAAGGTGAAAAATCCTATTGATGCCATGCATCTTGGAATGGGACTTCTTCCTGATGACCGTAAAGCGGAAGGAATTGTTGCAGATTTGTCCGTAAGAGAAAATATCATCCTTGCAATTCAGGCAAAACAGGGCATTCTGAAAAAGATCCCTATGACAAAACAGTGTGAGATTGCAGACAAGTATATTGATCTTCTCCAGATCAAATGTGCAAGCCGTGAGACCTTGATCAAACAGCTTTCCGGTGGAAACCAGCAAAAGGTTATCCTTGCAAGATGGCTTGCAACAAACCCGGATTTTCTGATTCTGGACGAGCCTACCCGAGGAATCGATATCGGTACCAAGACAGAGATCCAGAAGCTGGTTCTGAAGCTTGCAGATGAAGGAAAAGAGTCTGATCTTCATTTCCTCTGAGATTGAGGAAATGCTCCGTACCTGTAACCGTATGGCAGTTCTCCGTGACGGTCAGAAGGTTGGAGAGATTGATGAGGCAGATATATGAACCAGATGAACGTAATGAAAGCAATCGCAGGAGGTGAGCAGTAATGGGTAATTTCAAAAAACTGGCGCAGAAACGTCTGTTCCTTCCGGTTTTCAGTATGATCCTGGTCATGCTGATCAACGTAGTATATGATATTGCAACAGGAAGTGCACCGCTTTCCTTCTTTATGATTTCCATTAAGAATGGTGTACTTTACGGACGTCTGATCGACATCCCTGAACCGTGGAAGTGAAATCGCCATACTGGCAATCGGTATGACACTTGTTGTATCTGCTTCCGGTGGTACTGATATTTCCGTTGGTTCCGTAATGAGTCTTTACGCAGGTGTCTGCTGTATGATCCTTGCAGGATACGGAAATGTAAATGTGCAGGAATATGCGCATCCGCTGCTGGTTGGCATTGGAGCCGGACTTCTTGTCACTTTGATCTGTGGCGTTTTTAATGGATTTCTGGTTGCCTATATGAATATTCAGCCTATGGTCGCCACCCTGATCCTATGGTCGGCAGGCCGAGCAGTAGGACTTCTTCTTTGCAACAGCCAGATCGTTTATGTTCGAGTTCCTTCTTTCCAGAAGCTTGGCGCTTACTGCGGAATCATTCCTACACCGATCATTGTGGCTGCTGTGTGTGTGGCAATTGCTTCTATTGTACTTCGCTACACAGCACTTGGAACTTACATCCAGAGTGTTGGTATTAACAAAAAAGCTTCCCGTATCGCAGGCTTTAATTCCGCAAAGATCATCCTTATGTGCTATGCAATCTGCGGTCTTTGTGCAGGTCTTGCAGGTATGGTTGCAACCTCCAGAATCTATTCAGCAGATACCAATAACATCGGTCTGAACATGGAGCTGGATGCAATTCTTTCTGTAGCACTTGGCGGCAACAGCCTTGGCGGCGGTAAGTTTTCCCTGGCAGGTTCCATCATTGGAGCGTACACCATCCAAAAGGCGATTACCACAACTCTGTATGCACTTGGTGTTTCTTCTGCACAGGCACCGGTATTTAAGGCAATCGTAGTTATTATTATCGTAGTAATTCAGGCTGAGCCAGCCAAAGCCTTCTTTAAGAAGCTGACAAAGAAATCCGGAAAGGAGGCAGCTCGGGCATGAAAAAGAAAAAAATAAACAGCAATAACCTGTTGCTGCTGATCACCATTGTATTATTCTTTGTAATGTATGCTGCAGGATGTATCGTATATGCGGACAAAGGCTTTACCCGTTTCCAGACATTTCTGAACATCCTGATCAACAATGCAGGTCTGATCTGCATCACAGCTGGTATGACATGCGTTATGCTTACTGGCGGTATTGATATTTCCGTAGGTTCCCTGGTTGCTATGGACTGTATGATCCTGGCAGTGGGAATCGAGCAGTGGGGATGGTCCAGCCCGGTACTTATGCTTCTGATTCTTGCAATTGGCATTATATTTGGTATTGTTCAGGGCTTCTGTATTTCCTATCTGGAAATCCAGCCTTTCATCGTTACTATGGCAGGAATGTTCTTTGCCAGAGGTATGACAGCCGTGATCTGTAAAGAGCAGGTAAGTATTGTTTCTGACAAGATTTTTACCACTCTTTCCAGCTTTAAGATTTCCCTTCCATTTGGAGGGTATCTGAACAAAAAGGGAATCATGCAGTTTCCATACCTTCGTGTAACTGTTGTGAAGTTGCATTGATCGTAGTTCTTGCTATTTATCTGATGCTGAAATACACACGCTTCGGCCGCAGTATTTACGCAGTAGGCGGCAATCAGCAGTCTGCAACCCTGATGGGACTTGATGTTAAGAAAACACAGATGAAAGCATATATTCTTTCCAGTTTCCTTACTTCCATCGGCGGAATCTGCTACTGTCTGAATACCATGGCAGGTCCTACCACCCAGGCAACCGGCCTTGAAATGGACGCTATTTCCTCCGCAGTCATCGGTGGTACACTTCTTACCGGTGGTGTAGGAAATGTACTTGGTTCCTTATTTGGTGTATTGATCAATGGTACGATTTCTACTTTGGTTAAAACCAATGGAAAACTGATCAGCTCCTGGTCCAACATTGTAACAGCAATCCTGCTGTGCTTCTTCATTGTACTTCAGAGTGTATTTGCACTGGTAAAGGAGCGGAAGAGCAAATAAAAATTGAATAAAGACTAAAAATGAGACAGGCGGGTACATGATTGAAATGTGTATCTGTCTGTTTTATTTTTGGGCATAATGGAAGAAAGGGTAACATACAAATTAGTTAATTGCAATTTTATTCTTCCTGTCCCAATTTCACAAAAATCGGTTCATGTTTCATAGCCGGAATAATTTTTTCCATCATATCTTTCATATTAATTTTTCAGGCTGGAGGTGTTAATACAAGGGTGACAGCCGATGTAAGGTTCCTTCAGGAGGTCTTCATCAATAAGCAGCTGCACATGATTTTCCTTATCGTTCATAAGTCCAAGTATACTGACAGAACCAGGTGTAATATCAAGGAATTTCTCCATATAAGTTTCATTGCCGAAGGAAAGTCTGGCAACGCCAAGCTGGGAAAGATACTTCCTTTGTCTTAAACTTCTTGTCGCCTGGCAGGAGCAGCAGATAGAAGTTCGTTTCCTGGCGGTTGCAGAAAACAGGTTTTTGCAGATTACTGCATCAAGCACTTTATCCACATCTTTACAAGCTTCAATGGTCATCAGAGTTTCATGGTCAATCCTCTGATAAGGCACCTGAAGTGCATCAAGAAAATCATAAAGTACGTATCTCTTTTTTCAAGTCTGCCCGTGGTATCTGCGGGACGTCCGTTTTCAAGCTTTAATTCCATGGTGTTCTCCTTATGTATTCCCCCACAGGGTCTTTTTTGTCAAATATCTGGGGAATATTGTAGCATTGAGAGTTTTTTTTTTCTTGTAAAGTGGAGGATGTTCTCCCACAAATTGTGATGCACATCTTTTAGAAAACATTTTTCAAATACATTCCAGAATAGCGATGGATATTTCAGAAAATATGTGCATATATAAGTTCGGAGGCGGATATCTGTCCTTAGTTACGAATATAAGATGCACATTTTCGTAAATTTTTGTGCATTTCGTTCCCTAAGCGTGCAGTTCATTCCCCAAAATCAGGATAGTGGAAAAGGAGGTGCTATAATTGAAACATAGTAGAGATTTAGCCGTATGGCTCACAGTGCCATACAGGCTGGAGCCTGTTTGAAAAAATTATTCCCGCAATCCTTGCAGAAAATCTTTTTTCAAGCATGCTCCGAGCATCAGTGAAGGACAGTAAAGATTCACCGGATCTCAAATGCTTTAATGTTATTGTTCGCTTTAGATTATACAAAACGTTATCAGTGGACAGTAACTGTTAAGCAACTGCCAACAAAAAAAAGGTTGCGAAAAGGAGGAAGCATTATGAGGAAAAAGCAGTTTTTACAGTTCAGGAGAGCGATGGCAACGTTGCTGGCTGTAGCAATGATCGGGCAGAATACAGTGATGACCACCGCTGAGAATTATGTGGCTGATAATACAGCTGTGGTTGCAGAAGAGCAGGCTCAGGAACCGGGGTTCAGGTTGAAGAGTCTGCATCACCGGCAGTTCGGAATCAGCACCGGTTGCAGAAACACCAGCGGAACCGGCGGCGCAGGCAGTGTCAGAAACACCAGCGGAACCGGCGGCGCAGGCGGTGGCGGAGACACTAACGGAACCGGCGGCGCAGGCAGTGGCAGAGACACCAGCGGAACCAGCGGCGCAGGCAGTGGCGGAGACACCAGCGGAACCAGCGGCGCAGGCAGTGTCAGAAAAGCCAGCGGAACCGGCAGCGCAGGCAGAGGTGGAAAAGCCAGCGGAACCGGCGACACAGGCAGAGGTGGAAAAGCCAGCGGAACCGACGGGTCAGACAGTGGCAGAACCTGCCCAGAACAATAGCCAGGAAGAGAGTAAAACAGAAGAGCAGCCTACTGCATCTGACTCTGGGGAAAATAAAGACCAGACTAATGTCGAAAATGGAGCCGAGAATTCTCAGGAAAGCCAACCTTCAGAAGAAGCGAAAAGAAATTCTTTATCATGTAACTTTCGACGAGCACGCAGCAGATTTTGGAAAAATCCAGGTTCGCGGCGAAGGGGCTCCGGTGGAGAATATTTCTTCTTACAGAAAAGAAGTAAAAAGAAAATGAAAGTTTTGCTTTTTCTGTTAAAGCAAACGATGGATATGAAGTAGACCATGTTTGCTTTGCAGACACTCAGGCAGATATTCAGAAAAATGCAGATGGTCTCTACGAGATCCAGGCTGTAACAAAAAGATGAGAAAGTTACTGTTACATACAAAGCAGTAGCTCAGGAGCCAGTGGCAGAGCCACCAGCTGCAGAGAATAATATCGCATTATTAATGCTTGATGAAACAGATCACGAACAGAACGTTATTACTTATTATGAAGTTGTATTTAAATATGAGGATAAGGATGGAACCCTCCATACCTTAACTACTCAGCAGATAGAAAGTGGAAAAGCTGCAGTAGCACCTGCTGCACCGAAAAAAAAGATGGCTATCGTTTTATCGGATGGGATAAAGATTTCAGTAATGTAACAGCAGATATGGAAGTTACAGCTCAGTATTCTGAAATTGGTGCAAAGGTAAAATATCAGATTATTTATCAATATACAGATGGAACTGTAGCAGCGCAGCCATGGGTAGCTGAATTTGAAAAAGGTGTAACTTATGAGAATACGATTACTTCACCTCAGTTAGAGGGTTTTTAGTGTTGACCAGTCAACAGTAACTTTTAGTGGAAAAGTAGAGACAGATCAGACAATTACAGTTACCTATACAGGAACTGCAACAACTTATACAGTTAAGCATTTGCTTCAGAATACAGATGGAAAAACGTATACAGAAGATGCTAGTGAAACAATTGACGGTACTACAGGAACTACAACTGTAGCTGCAGCGAGAGCATATAAAGGCTTTACCTCACAAGAGGTGAGTCAGGCAAAAGTAAATGCGGACGGTTCTACTGTCGTTGAAATTAAATATGACAGAAACAGCTATCGTCTTACCTGGAATACAGACGGTGGAAGTTATGTTGAGCCAAGTGATATCCTGTATGGTGCTTCTATAACACTGCCGAAAGAGCCAACTAAGCTTGGATATACATTTAAAGGCTGGAATAACTGCCCGGCAACGATGCCGGCAGAAGACACTACTGTAACAGCGAAATGGGAAATTAATACAAGAGCTGCATACAGAATTATTTTACTGGCAGGAATCATTGGAAACTCCAGGAACATATGAGATGGCTAAGAACAAGAATGGCGAAGCGGACATAGTTGATGGTACTGATGTTGTTGGAAAAATTATTTCTTATAGCGTAGAAAAAAAATCGCTATAATGGATTTGAACCTGCTGTAGAAAAGAATAAAGGAGATATTCAGATTACAGCCGATGGGCAGGCTGTTAAGAATATTTATTATAACAGAAAGACATATACAATAAAATTTTATGTTCCACAAAGACGAAATTATTGGGGAAATCCAACTGATTGGAAAGTAGACAGTAATTTAGAAATTTCAGCACGATACGGTGAGGATGTTTCAGCACAGTGGAATGATTCTGCGCATAACCAATATTTATGGTCAACAGGAAAAGGGACAAACATATATTATACGTTGCTTGCCAACATGCCTGCCGAAAACTTAGTGATGTATGGGTATGATTTGAAAACTGGAAAAAACATTATATATTATACAGAGACTTTTAGATAGTACAGCTGTAGCTGAAAAATATAATGTATATGCAACATTTGAAGCAGGCAAAGATATGTTTTTAACCGATGAGGATAAAATGCCAATTGATGGATTCAAATGGAAGTCATGGAGAGAAAAGGGAGAAGGTAATCTTTTGGCTAAAATATTCTCGTAATTCCTATGTACTTCATTTTGCCAATTGTACCGGTGTTGCAGATGCAAGTATAAAATTTGAAGCCAATGTCTCCGGTTATAAACCATTGGATAAAGATGTACAGCCTCCAGCAAACGTGGACAGTGATTACATTTTTTGCTGGTTGGTATACATCCCCGGCATGTGAAGATGGCACAGAATTTGACTGGCAAACAAAAATGCCATCCCATACCATTACATTATATGCCAAATGGAAAGCCCCAACATACACAGTAACTTTTAATCCAAATGGTGGAACAGTAACTGAGTCATCTTTTGACAGTGACCAAAGGTCATACACTTGGAGATACATTACAAACAACACCAATTAAAGAAGGCGATGAATTCCTCGGTTGGTACACAGATGAATCTTTTACTCACAAATTTGTAAAAGAGTCACAGATTGTAAAAAATCAGACCCTTTATGCGAAATGGAAAAGTTCTGATATTATCACTTACTATATTGTAGCAAAGGATGTAGATGGAAAGGAATTATGGAGAAGCGAAGCACAGAGCATTGAGAAAGGAAAAAATGCAAGTGTAAACGCGCAGCCTATAGACGACTACTATCCGCAGGAACTTTCAAAGAGTGTAATTATAAACAATGATAAACAGGAGATTGTTTTCATCTATAAAAACCGCTTGAAAACTGGACTTATACGATTCGCTATGTAGACGAGAGTGGAAAAAGAAATTGGAACAGCAGAGTCTGTGACCACAACTGATAATATGAAAACTGTTGTATATAAGGTTTTCGAGGGTTATCAGTTAACTTCTCCGGCGGTAGTACAGGCAATTAAAGGCCAGACTACTGAGATCGTTTTTCACGTATGCAGCCCCAGAAGCAACATACACAGTAGAACATTGGCTTCAGAATCCAGATGGAACTTACTATAAGAAAGAATTTGAACTTCAGGGTGCAGAAAAAGATTGGTGCATGGGTATCTGCGACACCTAAGGGTTATACCGGCTTTACTTGTGTAAGTGGAGAAATCGAGCGCAGTGGGGCTGTAGTAAAGGCGGCGGTTTAATCCTTAAAGTTTATTATAACAGAGAGTCTCTTTCTGTAGAGGATTACACTGGCAAGTACGATGGCCAGGGAGCATACCATCACTATTACAGCGCCTGGTATTGAGGGAGATGTGATTCAATATCAGATCGGAGACGGTCAGTGGACTGATCTCAATGACAATTTTACCAATCTTCCGAAATATAAAGATTGCGGAACTACTGTAATAAAGGTTCGTGTTGTTAATAATGGAAATGTGGGACCTGCAGTAGAAGCAAAGATAAGTATTACACAGCGTAAAATAACACTTACAAGTGCAAAGGACGAAAAATTCTATGACGGAACTCCACTGACGAATGACACTATTGTAGTTGGTGGAGAAGATGAATTCGTAGAAGGAGAAGGTATTGCTTCCTATGGAGTGACAGGATCACAGACAGAAGCAGGAGAATCTGACAATGTATTTGATTATACTTTGAAGGAAAATACCAAATCAGAAAACAATGAAATCCAAAAAAATATGGAAAACTGAAAGTGAAACCAGTTGACACCGAGGTTGTAGTTACGATCACAGAACACAGTGGCACAGGTATTTATGACGGAAACAAACAGACCGTAACAGGATACGATGTAACGAATATCAGCAATACGCTGTACTCTGAAAAAGATTTTAGTTTCAACGGAAATGCGGTTATAGAAGGAACTAATGCAGGAAGCTACAATATGGAACTGAAGGCAGCGAATTTCAAGAATATCAGCAAAAACTTTACAAAATGTAAAATTTGTAATTGTAGATGGAACTCTTTGAAAATTGCCAGATGCCCGGTAACCATCAAAGCCAAAGAGTCCAGCAAGGTATACGGAAATCCAGATCCTGCTTTTGAACTGGCAATATTGGAAAACAGTGTAGGAGATGAGCTTAAAGATCTTGATCTTGCAGTAATCAGAAGTGATGCAGGAGACGATACTATAAAGGTTCATGAGAATGTGCTGAGTATCCAGAACAGCAAAGAAGCTCTGGAAAAAAGAATATACCAACTATACCTTTACTATTATCCCTGCAGACTTTACCATCTTCGAAAATGAAAATGGTCTGACAGTAAGTGCAGCAGATGTAGTAAAGGAATACGATGGAAACAGCTATGGAGTAACAGCGACAGCACGGATTAAAAATGCAGAAATTGAGAATCCAAATATAACAATCAAATATTGGAATGAAAAAGACAAATGCATATGATCTGGACGAATCACTGAATACAGGAATGTAGCAGATACTCCGGCAACTGTGAAATTTGAGGCGAGCCTGTATGCATGTTACAAATCTGTTCAGGGAGAAGCAACTGTAACGATTAATAAACGTTCTGTACTCCTCACCAGCGCCAGTGCCAGCAAGATTTACGACGGAACTCCATTAACCAATTCAAATGTAACAGTAACTGGTAGTGGCTTCGTAGATGGTGAAGTAACAGATATCAAAGCAATCGGCAGCGTTACAAATGTAGCCGACAGTCCAAAACCAAACACAATCACTTTTACACCGGTTGAAGGAAAATTCAATGCAGATAATTATGCCATTGAACAGGTTGAGGGAGAACTTGCAATTACCCCGGTTACCACAAAAAGTAAAAGTTGAAATCATCGGAAATCATGTAAGTGAGAAATATGATGGCACTCCGAAAGTGGCAGAAGGTTATGTTATCAATATTGTGGAAGACACATCTGGTGTTTACCAAAAAGACGATATTGAAGTCATTGGTAATGACAGTGCTTTTGCAGAAAGAACAGATGCAGGAACCACATTTATGGGATTGAAGGCAGACGCTTTCGCAAATGGAAATCCAATTTCACAAATATAACAATCGTAGTTACGGATGGTTATGTAGAGGTTATCCCACGTTCTGTAACTCTTACCAGCGAGAGTGCTGCTAAGGTTTACGACGGAACTCCATTAATCCGTCCGGATGTAACTATAGGTGGGGATGGCTTCGTAAATGGCGAAGTGTCTGATGTCAAAAGCAATTGGAAGTGCTTTAAATGTAAGTGATAAGGATGTAAGGAATGAAATTACCTTTACTCAGAAAACTGGCTATAAAGCGGAAAACTACGATATTAAGTATGAACCTGGAACCCTCAGGATCACTCAATTGTTGACAAGGCAACCATAACCATCACAGAGCACAGCGCTTCCCTCGAAATACAACGGAGCGGAACAATCTGTTACAGGTTATGACACAGCAATTGACAACACCCTCTATAAAGAAACTGATTTCACCTTCAGCGGAGATGCCACAGCGAAAGGAACTGACTTTGGTTCCATATCCGATGAATCTGAAAGCAGAAGACTTTACAAACAAGAATAAAAATTTTGCAAATGTAGTATTTGAAATTGTAGACGGACAGCTTGAGATTACCAAACGAGATGTGGAACTGATCAGTGGTTCTGACGAGAAAGTTTACGACGGAACTCCGCTGACTAAGAATCACATTCTGATCGCAGGTGACCAGTTTGTTCCTGGAGAAGGCGCAGATTATGATGTAACCGGAAGCCAGACAAATGCAGGATCAAGTGATAATGAATTCACTTACAGACTGAACAGCAGCACCAAGGCAATCAACTACAATATCAAAACTACTCCGGGAACCCTTAAGGTAACCCCGGTTACAGATAACGTAATTGTCACCATTACCGAACACAGTGGCAGCGCCAAATATGATGGCACTGAGAAAACAGTAACCGGTTATGACGTAGCAATAGACAATGAACTGTATACAGAAAATGACTTTACATTTAGTGGAAATGATGTTATTAAAGCAACAGATGCAGACATTTACAACATGGAACTGAAACCATCTGACTTTAACAACATAAGCCATAACTTCGCAAGTGTTACCTTCAAAATCGTAGACGGAACCTTGAATATTTCCAGACGAGATGTGACTCTGACCAGCGCAACAGACAGCAAGACATATGATGGAAAGCCACTGACCAATGATAATGTGGCAGTTGGCGGTGACGGCTTCGCAGAAGGAGAAGGTGCAGTATACAACGTAACCGGAAGTCAGGCAGAGGCAGGCTTCAGCAACAATACCTTTAGCTATGAGCTGAAAGATAATACCAAACCGGATAACTACAACATCACACCATTTGAAGGAATCCTTACTGTTTCCTCTAGCAGAAGATGAAGTAGTGGTAACAATCACAGGTAACAAAGGCACTCAGAAGTACGATGGAACAGAGAAAACGGTAGAAGGCTACACAGTATCCATTACCAGTCCTTTGTATAAAGAAAGTGATTTCAACTTTGATGGTATAAAAAAGCTCTTGTAAAAGGAACAAATGCAGATGCTTATATGATGGGGCTGAGTGAAGAAACTTCACAAATACCAATAAGAACTTTGCAAAAGTTACCTTCCATGTAATTGATGGCTCTCTTGTAATCGAAAAACGTAATCTGGTTCTTACCAGTGCAAGTGCCCAGAAGGTTTACAATGGAACAGAGCTAACAGCAAAGGATGTAACGGTAAGTGGCGATGGATTTGTCAAGGGCAGAAGGTGCATCCTTTGATGTAACTGGAACTCAGACAACCGTAGGTGACAGCGAGAATACATTCACCTATAAGCTGAATGAAAATACCAACGCTGACAACTACACCATTGAAACTAAGAATGGCAGCCTGCTTGTTACACCTGTAACAGATCAGGGTTGTGGTAACACTGAAAGAAAACAGTGGTACAGAAGTCTATGACGGAACAGAGAAAACAGTTACCGGCTACACGGTAGCAGACATCAGCAACAAGCTGTATACGGACAAAGATTTCACATTCACTGGAAATGCTGAGGTAAAAAGGAACAGATGCCGGAATCTACGATATGGAGTTGAAGGCAGAAGATTTCCAGAACATCAACCCGAACTTTACAAACGTTGTGTTTAAGGTGGAGGACGGAGCTCTTGAAATCACCAGACGCCAGGTAACCTTCCAGGCTGACAGCGGCGAGAAGAAATATGACGGCGAGGAGCTTACGGTTCCTACATGGAAACTGGCAGATGGAACTCTGGCAGATGGCCAGCAGGAAATCGCACATGTAGAAGGAAGCCAGACACTGGTTGGCGAAAGCGAGAATAAGATCACAGATCTGAAGATTTTTGCAAATGCAGCAAGCCAGGAAGCTGAGGGCAGCGAGACAGAAGCACAGGATGTGACAAAGAACTATTCCATTATTCTTCTTGCAGGACTTCTGAAGGTTACAGACGGAAGTGAAGAAGATCCGGTAGATCCAGGCCAGGTTGTAACCAAGACCCATGAGGATAAAACCCTATGATCTGGATGAGACTGTTACCTTTACAATCAATGTAAAGAATATCTATGACGAAGCGAAAACCGTAAGGATCATTGAACTTCCTGGTGTTGTGATCGAAGGTGCACCGCAGGAGACTCCGAACGTTCTCACAGTTGAGAAGGTTCCTGCAGGTGAAAACTGTTACAGCAACAGCAACCTATAAAATTACAGAGGCAGATATTGCTAACGGAAGCTTTGTAAATACGGTAAAAGTGGAATTCGAGGGCGGTAAGCCATTTGAAAACACTGATACAGTAACCACCGTTGATCCGGTAAGAAGCTATACACTTACCAAGAAATCCAGTGAGAGCACTCACGAAAACGGAATGTTCAAAGCAGGCGAAACCATCCATTACACCCTCACCGTGACCAACACAGGAAACCAGACTCTGGAAAATGTAGAGATCACAGATACTCTGAATGCAGCCGGAACGATTTCCAACATTCGGGGCGCAGACAGTAAGCAGGATGGAAAGGTAACAATTTTCACAATCAGCAGCCTTGCACCAAAAGCAGAAGCAACCATCACTTATGATTACGTGGTACAGGAAGCAGATAAAGGCAATACGATCAGCAACGCAGCAGTAGGAACTCCTGCAAATCCAGAGGATCCAGATGGCGAGAAGCCAGGAGACAACACGAATAACCCAGTAGAAAATCCGAAGCTTGAAGTGAAGAAGGACATTGTTTCCATCACAGCAGCAGATGGAACCCAGAAAAGACAAAGCAGGAAAAGCAGACCTGAACGACATCATTACCTACAGCGTAACTGTAACCAATACCGGAAACGTGAAACTCACAAATGTGAAGATTACAGACAGTCTGGAAGGAATCCGGCTTGCAGAAGGCCAGAGCTTTGACCTTGGCATCCTGGAAGCAGGAGAGGCAAAAAGACCGTAACCTACACCTATCAGGTGAAAGAATCTGACCTTGGAAAATCCATTCTCAATACAGCAACCGCAACAGGTGACGTACCGGAGAATCCGGCCGACACCCCGAAACCGGAAGGCAAAGATGAGAAAGAAGTTCCAACAGAAGATCCGGCAAATTGCAGTATTACAGTAACTAAACGGCTTACAAATATCCAGGGTGAACTCCTTGCAGTCCGTGCAGCAGACTTCTATGTGACATTGTTCTCCGACGAGGCAATGACTCAGAAGGCAGCTGACACAAAAGATGATTCACTTTGATGAAAATCGTGGAACCTCTTCGGTAACATTTGACCAGCTGAAACGCGGTACCTACTATGTAGCAGAGACCGACGCAGAAGGCAAAGTCGTTGCAGAGGGTACCTACAACAATGGTTCTTATGTAGCACAGTATCGGGCAGGCAATAAAGTAGAGATTACGGAGAACGGAACAGCAGCAGTTCCAGTTTGATAATCAGTTCCTGCTTCTGCCAGACGAGTACTATATTGTGAAACCATCACAATTAATAAGACAGTTGTTAAGAAAAACGGCGAAGACCTGAAATCTGAAGAGACCTTCTATGCAGGAATTTTCAAAGATGAAGACTGTACACAGCTTGCAGACGGCGTAAGCCAGAACATTGTTCCACTTGTTATGGACGGTGAATCCACTGCAACAGCAAAAACAGAAGTTACAGTTCCTGTAGGCGGCGAAGAAATAAAACTGTATGTAACGGAGGTTACAGCAGATGGTACACCGGTAGCATTAAACGATACCTTTGAATATGATGTGGAAATAAATGACGGCTTTGTAACACTTTCTGAGACATCAGAAGATGCAACAGTCCTTATTATCAACAATATCCAGAAAGGAAAAGAACCGGAACCGAACAGCAGAGCCGGTACAGGAACCACAGAAGCTCCTGCAGCCCACCCAGGCTCCCTCAGATCACACAGCAGCCAGAGGACAGGGCAGTTACAACAATGGCGTCAAGACCGGTGACGATTCACCTCTTGCCCAGCTTGCATTCATGCTCTTCGCAGCCTCCGCTGCAATCCTTCTTATCATT
>VOFJ01000028.1_pt1 | contig 58000 bp, 54 predicted proteins | sample 5384081 | NCBI WGS metagenome assembly VOFJ01 (sample SAMN12384729, study PRJNA508395) | human gut metagenome | isolation source: healthy gut I | host: Homo sapiens | reverse complement strand
CAGCCGGCATACCAGCCGAAATAGCGGGTGGTCCGAGTTCTTGTAGTCGCGCAGGCTGGTGTAATATCAGCCGCCAAAGTGACCCGGCTTGTCGATGAATTCCGCCGGATTCGGTCCAAATAAAGCCGCATCCGGCCGCCAGCAGTGGGCGCCGCCGAAAACCGCCGCACCCAAACCGCCAGCAATAGCGTATTTCATCTTTCTGATTTTCACCTTGTTAATGTTCGGGATTCCACACAGGCGGGTCGCATAATCGTCGGGATCGCAGCAAGGCCCACGTCGCGTCGTAGTTGCCGTTGTGCTCCTGCTCGGCGCGCGAGGCCCTCCGTGAGGTTGCCGCCAGCATGACCACCACGGGAAGAAGCGGGGATAGCCGTGCGGCGCTGTTCGCTCCCGCCTCCTGTCCCAGCGGGTAGATGGCGATCCACTTCTGGGTGATGATGCGCTCCAGCTCGCGGCCGTCTCGGCCCATTTGATCGTCACGTCGGTCCGGGCCTTGATACTGCTGCTTAGTCCTTTTGGGGTCGGCGTAATCGGCGGGTTTCAGCGTCGAATCGTTCGCATAGTCGTCCGCCCCCGGAAGTCCGTACTGTTCGAACGGGCGTTCGATGCCCCCTGCTTGTAGAATTCCGGCGTGCCGCCCATCGCCCAGCCGCGCAAAGCGCCCTCGGCCCTGAGGGAACGACACTTCGGCGGCGTTCATCCACATCAGGCTGAGGTCGGAGGCCGGGGATTAGGAGCCGCATGAGGCCAGCGCCCAGTCTTTTTTTGGGCACGGTGATGCCCAACACGCAGGCCGACCCACGGATTGCCTTTGAAGGTCGAAGCCGTGAAATATTTCTCCATGCGCGGATCGTTTGTAACCCTTCATGTAGCTGACGATGTCGGCAGCAACACGCGTATCGCTGTAGGGTTCCAGCAGACGCTAAGATCGGGTTCTGTTTTGGGGGTGATGAAGCGCTTTCGTCCTGCGTCTCGATCACGCCCAGCGGATGCGACACGGCCTGCTCGGCCTTCTGCTGCGCATAGCCGGGTTCCAAATTCACGATACGCATGGCCATACGCAGTTTGAGCGTAATTGGCGGGTGACCCACTTTCTCCTGGCGTAATCGCCGGCGTAAAACCAGATCGTAACGCTCCATGGGCTTCAGGCCGGGATTGCTCTGCACGAGTTGGTCAGCTCGCCGATCACGTCGTCCAGATCGTCGAAAAAGCCGTTTGTAGAGTTGGATCCCTGCGGATCGTAGGCCACAACGATCGAGTTTCAGTGACTTCGGAGTAGGGCCGTACTTGTCGGTCATGCGGTGCATGGCCGCAATGCGCAGCAGCTGCGCTCAAAGCGAACTGCTCGCCCTTGCCGGTCAGTGCGCGAAGCTTTTTGAACCACGCGGAGTAGATGTTGGGAAGGACGTTGAAAGCCGAGCTGAGCCACGCCAGCGACGCGTTGAAAGTCGCGTGGTTCTGCTTCCAGCCGTCGTTGGTGGGAGCCATGTAGCGGCCGAAGGTGTCGCCGACCAGGTTCTCGCAGAGCTGGTATTGAATTTCTTCTCGACCGGAATCACGTAATTCTGCATCTGCATGAAGAGCAGGCCGTGCCGTAATAGTCGGGTCGAGGTCCTTGTCCGTTTTGGTTCTGGGGGTTGTGGTTGATGTCCTCCTGAAGTCACAGGCAGCCATGCAGAGCGCCGCCGCGAAAGCCAGAGAAGACGTATGCCTGGTTTAAAGTTCATGGTAATTTCGTGTTAGAAGTTGAGTTTGACACTGAAACCGTAGCTGCGCAGGCTGGGCTGCATGAAGAAGTCGATGCCCTGATAGTAGGTATCATTTGTCGAGGAGGCCGACTGGGGTCGAAGGGAGCCTTACGTAGATCAGCCACAGGTTGCGGCCAGCTCACCAGCGAGATGTCGATCGAGCAGACGTCGTGAACCACCGCTTGGGCAGCGTATAGCCGATCGACGCCTCCTGCAGTCGCATTGTAGATGTAGTGCGAATAGACCTGCCGGTGCCGATCGTGGTGTACCACGTCTCGGCGTCCACCTTTGCCCTGATTGACGGGGACGCCGCCGTTGTCGCAGGCTGCGGCCGAGGCTTTCGACACGCCATGCAAAATCGTCGAGATAGGCCTGCGTCGCCGAAAGCACCTTGCCGCCAACGCGGGCATGGAGCTGGAAACCGGCGCGAATCCCTGTAGCGGAAGTCGTTGTTCATCGAGAGCGTGTATTTGGGAAGGACGGAACCGACCTTCTGCGAGCGCGGCGATTTTTGCTTGCCGCCGGCATTGACCAAGCAGTTGCCGTCCTCGTCCTTCTTGATGACATTCTGGTCCACAGGGTCGCCCATCGTGCCGCCCTCACGAAGCAGGAACGAAGCGGCGAACCGCCGTCGATATTGATTTGGTGATCTGGTTCAACGAGGCCGACCTGTCCGTCGAGGGTGGCTATAGTAGGGGCACCATCGACTTGATCTTGTTGCGGTTGAGCGTATAGGCGAACGACGTGTTCCGTGTGAGAAACGCCCGACCGAAGCTTCACGCCCAGCACGGCCTCGACGCCCTTGTTCTGCACCTGCCCGACCTGCACGACCGTACCGACGAATAGCCGAACGTTGCGAAATAGGATTCTGGAAAGTCTGGTTGAAGGTGTTCGACTTGATACCATGTAGCGTCGATGTCGGTCAGGCCGCCGAAGCCACGAGGCGCATTATCCCTACTTCCCACGATTTGGTCTTCTCCGGCTTGAGGTTCTCGTTGGGGAAGCGGTGAAGCGAGTCCCATTCGTGCGTCTGAGACTGTTGAATCATAGTAGGGTTTGACCCAGAGGTAGGCCGCATAGGCAGACCGACGGCCGGCATAGGAGCCGCGCAATTTGAGAAACGATATCCAGCGGGGCAGTCTCACCATCTCCGTAACGACGGCCGAAAGGCCCACCGAGGGGTAGAAGAACGACAGCTGTTCGGTGCCGCTCTGCGACGACGCCCAGTCGTTGCGGGCCGTGGCGGTCAGGTAGAGCATGCTGCGCCAGCCCAGTTCGAGGTTGGCGAAGGCCGAAACGGTGAGCATCGAATGTTTCCGGTTCTGTTCCAGCGTGCGGTACTCCTTGATGATATTGTTGAGTGTAAAGAAGTTGGCAATGTCGAGCTTACCGCCGCCGCCCACCAGATCGGAGCGTTCGCGCGACCAGCTAGCGCCCACGTTGGCCGCCAGCGTGAAGTCCTTGCCCAGACGCTTGTCCACATTGGCGATCACGTCGCCGTAGAAGAGCTTGACATGCTGTTTGTTGGCGAAGTAACTGCCGTTCTCGCCGGCGAAGAGCTGGATCGTGCTGGCCCAGTACTTTTTTTCGTTCTCGCCCACGGTGTTGTCGATGCGCACGCGGCCCGCGATGTTGAGCCAGTCGTTCACCTGATATTTGGCATTGAGGTTGAGCATGTAGCGGTCGCGTTTGTTGGTGCGCATGTTGCGGTACTGCACCCAGTAGGGGTTCTGCATATTCATGGCCTGATCGCCCCACGGCCAGTACTGGAGAAACATGTTGCGGCCCGTGTCGAAACGTTCGTAAGCCTGCACGGTCGAGAAATCCTCGCCACGGGGGAAGGTGTAGACCGCCGTCAGGGGGTTGAAGTACTTGCCCTGCGCCGACATGTTCTGGTTGCGCTGGATGATGTAGCTGCCGCCGTAATCGAGCGTCAGGCGGTCGCGCCAAAGTTTGGTGACGGAGCGGAATGTGAAATTGTAGCGCGAATATTCGTGGTTGGGAAGAATGCCCGTGCCGTTGGTCGTACCGGCCGAAATGTAGGTCTGGTGCCGGTCGTTGCCCGTCGAGAGCGAGACGTTGTTCTGCACGAGCGCACCCGTGTTGAAGAAGTCGGCCGGGTCGAACGACGAGGGCTTCGCGAGTTTTCGCCCCAGCTGGCGTAGATGCCGATTTTGTTGCCGTACGTGTTTTGGAATTCGGGCATCATAAAAGGGCTGGAGAAAGTCGTATTGTTGCTGACCGTGATTTTTGGGTTTCCCCGCACTGCCCTTTCGGGTGTTGATGAGCACTACGCCGTTGGCTGCCGCCGAACCGTAAAAGCGCCGCGGCCGAAGGTCCCGTCAGCACGTTCACCGACTCGATGTCCTCAGGGTTGATGTCCGAGATGCCCTCGCCGCCGGCAAGTCCGTATTCGCTGTCCACCGAGCCGCCGGTGACGTTGAGAATCGGCACACCGTCAATCACGTAGAGGGCGTTGTTGTTGCCCGAAATGGACTTGGTGCCGCGCATCACCACGCGGGTGGCACCACCGACGCCGCCCGCGCTGGCATTGATCGAGACGCCGGCCACCTTGCCAGCGAGCGAATTCATGAAGTTGGCGTCCTTGACGATGTTCATATCTTCGCCCTTCACGCCCTGCACATTATAGGACAGGGCCTTTTCCGAGCGCTTGATACCCAGCGCCGTGACCACCACGGCATCGAGCGCCTTGGAGCTTTCCTGCATGCGGATCTCGACGCCGGTGCGCGAATCGGCGGCGACCTCGACGCTTTCGTAGCCCAGATAGGAGGCCACCAGCACGTCGCCCGGTTCGATGCGAAAGCACGAACCGCCTGAAACATCGGTCGTGGTGCGCGCGCGGAGCCTTTGACCAGAATGCTCACGCCGACCAGCGGGACGCCGTTCTGATCCGTGACACGGCCCGCGATCATGTCGTCCCCCTGCCTGCTTCTGCGGCCGCTTCTCCGGAGAGGATAATCTGGTTGTCGCGGATGTCGTAACGGACGTCGGTCCCGGCGAAAACCGCATCGAGAATCGCCCGGATGTCGCCCGCCGCATTATCGACCGAAACGCGGCGCGTACGGTCCACGGTCTTGTCGTTGTAGAGGAACGTATAGTCGGAGTGCTCCTCGATATAGTTCATGACCTCGTCGACGGTCGTGCGCGTAAGATGCACTCCCGCTCCGGGTCTGCTGGGCCGGCAGCAGCTGCGGACAAAAGCCACAGCGCCGCAAGCAGCAGCCACAGCCGCAAACCGGGTCCCGACGGGCAGAAACATTTGTGTCTAAATGCAATAAATGAAGGATTATTTTTCATATCTTTGCACATAACTGAAGTTTGTTGGATTTGATAAACTGATGTTAGCGTCCGCGGCGGGTTTGGCGACACGCCGCGGCAAGTCAAAGCGGCTGCCTTGCAGCCGCTCCCTCCTGTTTTCCAAGAAAAGCGTCGGGATTTATTCCATAGGCGAAGGTTTCATCATAGGTTAGTATTTGCAGAAGCAGGTTCGGGGTCGGTCTAAAATTGTTCGACGAGGATGCGGCGGCGCGTGTAGCTGTCGCCGTCACGCCGTTCGGGAGCCACGACGCGCCAGCGGATGTCGGCCGAAGCGCTCAGGTAGTCGAAGATCTGGGTGAGGGTCTCGTCACGGAAGGTCGCGCGGTATCTGAACACCTCGTCGGAGTGGTTGCGGAATTCGATATCGACATTGTAATGCCGCGCCAGCCGGTGCAGCACTTCGTCGAGGGGCGTATTGCGGAACACCAGCCGTCCGTCGCGCCATGCGCATTCATCCTCGACGCGCACCTGCGAGCAGGTCAGCGCACCCGTCCTACGGTCGAAAACCACCTGCTCGCCCGGCTCGATGCGCACCGTCGTGCGGTCGGGGGCGACGACGCTCACACGGCCCTTTTCGAGCACCGTGCGGATCGCGGGTTCGTCGTCGTAGGCGTTGACGTTGAACGACGTGCCGTAGACATAGACGCTCATGCCGGCGTCGGTATGGACATAGAAAGGCGATTTGCGGTCGGCTTCGACCTCGAAATAGGCTTCGCCCCAGAGTTCGACCTCGCGTTTGCCGCCCGCGAAACGCACCGGGTAGCGCAGGCGGCTTCCGGCGTTGAGCCAGACCACCGAACCGTCGGGCAGGTCGTAGCGGATAACCGTCCCGGCCGGGGTTGCGACCTCGGCGAAAGCTCCTCAGGCATACGTTCTCTGTAATAAAGCCAACCGAAAACCAATGAGCTGACCAACAGCGGCAGCATCAGTACTGCCGCCCAGCGCACGGCGCGCCGGAAAACCCTTTCACGGGCGCGGGCACGAATACGCGACTGCACGCGGCCGAATCCGGCTTCGGCGTCGAGCAGTTCCATGCGGACGAGGTCCTGCGAAAGCGCTTCGGCGCGGCGCATGTCGCCGAGTATGTCCGACAGCCGCGGATCGGCGGCGGCCATCCGCTCCACGGCCGTTTTTTCGGCATCGGGAAGTTCACCGCGCAGGTAGCGCAGCAACAGTTCGGGATCAGGCAGGTTCGTATTATTTCGCTCCATTCGGGATCGTTCTTTTCTTATAATACAACCCGCGCCGGAAAAAAGGACAGCTCAGCCGACTTTTTTTCAAAAAATCCGAAAATAGCATATTCGGATTGCATCGCACCGAATTAATCCCTAATTTTACTCGGAAAATTCCACGACGAATGACATATCACCGGGACGGCGGACAACGAGGGGGGGGGAAAGAACTCTTCCGCGAACTGTACGAGGCGTATTACGCCCCGCTATGTCTGTACGCCTTCCGCTTCGTCCGGGAGATGCCTGCGGCCGAGGACATCGTGGCCGACATCTTCGCCGCCCTGTGGGACCGCCTGCCCGAAATGGAACTGCGGGACGGCACGGCGGGCGGATACCTGCACAGCGCCGTCAAGAACCGCTGTCTGAACCACCTGAAGCACCGGCTCTACGAACTGGGGTACATGGAGAACTGCGCCCGTCAGGAACCGGTCTACGCTTCGTCGCCCGACGCGCTGTACGGTCCCCAAGAGCTTTTACGCCCTGCTGCACCGGACACTCGAACGGCTACCCGAAAACTACCGCACGGTTTTCGTGAAAAGCGCTCTCGAAGGGCGCACCTACGACGAAATAGCCGAAGAGATGCAGGTAAGCGTCAAATCGGTGAACCGCTACAAGCAGCGGGCCGTCGAACAGCTGCGCCGCGAACTGGGACCTTACCTCGCACTGCTCGCCGCTTGGGGCATGTTACATAACCTCTGAACACCCGAACATATGAAACCCTTGAAATACGCCCTGCTCGCCGCAGGCGCCCTGATCCTCGGCCTGACGGCCGCACGCACGTCCGAATCCGCAAAAGCCGCATCGACCCCGGAAGCGGTGCCGCCAAAAGCGCTGCAACCGGCCGAAAAGCCCAATACGCTGACGCCCGAAGAAGAGGCCGAAGGCTGGATACTCCTTTTCGACGGTGTCACGACCGCCGGATGGCACACCTTCAACCGGGACAAAGCTGCCGAAGGCTGGACGGTCTGCGACGGGGAGCTGCGGTTCAGGCTCCTGCCCGGCGAAAAGGGGCGCGGCGATCTGGTCACGGATGCGGAATTCGAAGATTTCGACCTGCGGCTGGAGTGGAAATCAGCGAAGGCGGCAACAGCGGTATCTTCTTCGGAGTGAAGGAGGGTCCGGAGTACGGCTGGGCGTCGAGTACCGGCGTAGAAATGCAGGTGCTGGACAACCGGGCAGGCGCCGACCGTTTCGACCCCACGCATCTGGCCGGGGCGATGTACGACCTGATAGACGCATCCGAAACCTCGCGCCCCAATCCGGCAGGCTGCTGGAATCGGGTCCGCATCCTGAAGCAGGCGGGGAAGGTGACTTTCCGACTCAACGAAATCATAACCGCACAAGTCGATATGAACAGCCCCGAATGGCAACGGCTGATCGCCCGGAGCAAATGGAACGGGGCAGACAAATTCAACGGCGCGGATTTCGGGAAATTCCCGCGCGGCAGAATCGCCCTGCAGGACCATTTCGACGAAGTGGCCTACCGGAACATAAAAATCAGGCCGCTCGGCCGGGAGGCTATTGACTGACAAACAGGAACCGGGCAGGCTCCGAAAATACATAAGCCCGTGGCGGTTCCGGGAGCGCTTCCACATACAAAAAGGATCGGCCTGAATGCAGGCCGGAGGTTTGTAGGTAAGAGAAAATGCAGGAAAGAGTAAATATCTTGTTTTCAAGTATTTAATTCTCTCTTCTGCATGTGCTCCGAGCAATAAAAAAGCAAAATCGGGCAGGTATAACGGTGAGTTGTGTTACTTATCCGTTACCTGCCCGAAATGCTTTGATTTGCATTTAAGACAATCGTTTTCAGCTTGTTGCATCGAATTTCCGCATACCAAATAACTTGACTTAACGTTTAACAAGTCCTCAAAGTTCAAGTTATTATGCAACGCAGCACTTTCAAAGTCCTTTTCTATGTGAAAAGGCAGTCCGAGAAATCGGGTCAGGTTCCCGTCATGGGGCGTATCACCATCAACGGCACGATGTCGCAGTTCAGCTGCAAACTCACCGTCCGTTCTTCCCTCTGGGATGCCAAAGCTAATAAAGCCTCCGGCAAAAGTCTCGAATCGCAGCGCATCAACGAGAAGCTGGAGAATATCAAGACCAATATCGGCAAACAGTATCAGCGTCTCTGCGACCGGGATTCATACGTAACGGCCGAAAAGGTTCGCAACGCCTTTCTGGGAATGGGTGATGATTGCCGTCTTTTGTTACAGACCTTCGACGAATACCTCGCAGGGTTCTCAAACGCGTAGGCAAAGACCGCGCTTATTCCACCTATGAGGATTACTGTCTGCGTCGCAGGCGTCTTGCCGCTTTCCTCGAATACGAATACCATGTAAAGGACATTCCGTTCAAAGAGCTGAAACGGGATTTTATCGAAAAGTTCGTCGTCTACCTCTCCACGGTAAAGGGTCTTGCTTCCGGGACGATCTGTGCCGGGGTCAAGAAACTGCGTCTGATGACCTATACGGCCTATAAGAACGGCTGGATTGCCGTCGATCCTTTCGCCGGATTCCATGTCAGGCCCAAATACGCCGAACGGCGCTATTTATCCGCTTCGGAATTGCAGGCCGTGATGGACGTCGAACTTCCCAACTATCGTACGGGCATCAACCGGGATGTCTTCGTTTTCTGCGCCTTTACGGGTCTGAGCCATTCGGACGTTGCAAAGCTGACCCACACAGATATCCATACAGACGACAACGGGGATCGTTGGATCATCGACAAACGTCAGAAGACAGGTACACAGTTCCGTGTCAAACTCCTTCCCGTTGCTGAAATGATCTACAAACGTTATAAGGATACATACCGCACAGGGGAGAAGGTTTTTCCGCTTAAAGGCACTTATAAAACCCTGAACATGTCCTTACGGCATGTTGCCAGACATGCTGGATTGTCATTCAATCCGACAATGCACATGGCGCGGCACACCTTTGCCACAACGGTTACGCTCACGCAGGGCGTACCTCTGGAAACAGTCAGCAAGATGCTGGGACATAAACGCATCACCACAACACAGATTTATGCCAAAATCACCAATGACAAGATCAGACGGGATATGGCGGCATTGAGCGAGAAACTCAACAGCGTCTTCAAGGTCGCACAGTAATCCGAGCGAATCGCCCGCAGCCGATACAGAAAATTCAGAAACTCGAAATAAGAAGGATTGTAATTGAATTTACGTATAATTTAACTTATGCAATACCGACACAATCGTATTAACACAAAGGACTGTAATATGGCGCGCAAATTCGTAAAAGCAGGTTTGCATGCGGAAACATTGCGATTTGATTATTTAAGATGACCCGATATAAAGACGCATGTAACAATTTGTCTATCTGAGTGTAAGTTTATTGCTGCAAATTGATTCTGATTATTATCTAATGAAGTATAAGGTTTATCCAAATATCTAAAGTTGTAGAACTCTTTTGATCTCTTGCTCCATATTCAGAAGTTTCATGTGTGTTAAAAACATTTGCTCGTCTATACGATTTCTAAATTAACAAAAGCCGCGTATCACTTACGCGATACGCGGCTCCACTAATTGCGATTAGGTACAACTTATAACCTTTCGGCAGATCTTCAGGATATATTGATAAACAGGCAGCCATTAACTATTCCATTCGACAAGTTAATATCCGTTGCCGAAGAGTCCAAACGTCCAGACTACTTTCCAAGCAGCTTCTTGACCTCTTCGGCTACGGTCTTGCCGTTGTAACCGAACTTCTCGTCGAGAACCGTATAGGGAGCCGAATAGCCGAAGTGATCCAGACCGTGGATCATACCTTTCTCGCCCACAAGACCCATCAGGTTCACAGGAAGTCCCGACGTCAGGCCGTAGCGCACCACGCCCACCGGAAGCACGCTCTCCTGATACGAACGGGGCTGATCGCGGAAAAGACCCTCGCTCGGTACGTTCACCACACGTACGGCGATACCCTCGGCGGCAAGCAGGCTGGCACCCTCCACGAGCGTCGAGACCTCCGAGCCGGTGGCGACCATCACAACTTCGGGCTTGGCCGAATCAAGCACCACGTAACCGCCCTTGGCGACCTGAGAGGCCTCCTCGCGGCGGCTGGCGCCCAGCGCCGGAAGGCTCTTGATGTTCTGACGCGACAGCACCAACGCAACGGGACGCTGCTCCTCGACGGCCAGCTTCCACGCCATGACGGTCTCATCGCCGTCGGCCGGGCGCAGCACGACCATCGAACGTTCGTCGTGGTGGTTTCGGAGGTGTTCCATCAGGCGGATCTGGGCTTCATGCTCGATCGGCTGGTGCGTAGGACCGTCCTCGCCAACGCGGAACGAGTCGTGCGTCCAGATATAGATCATGCAGGCGCATCAGCGCCGAGAGACGCACTGCCGGTTTCATGTAGTCCGAGAAGACGAAGAACGTGCCGCACGCAGGAATCACACCCCCGTGCAGCGCCATGCCGTTGGCCACGCAGGCCATCGTCAGCTCCGAGACTCCCGCCTGAAAGAATTTGCCGCTGAAATCGCCCTTCGTGAAGGCCTTGGTCTTCTTGAGAAAGCCGTCCGTCTTGTCCGAGTTCGAAAGGTCCGCAGAAGCCACGATCATGTTCTCGATCTTTTCGGCGAAGACGCCCAGCACGGCAGCCGATGCCGCGCGCGTCGCCACACCGGCCTTCACCTCGATCGACTTGTAGTCGATTTCGGGCACGCGCCCCGAAAGGAACATATCCAGTTTGCGGGCTAGATCGCCGTGTTCGGCGCGCCACGTCTTCTCGACCTCGGCCTGACGTGCGGCCCATGCGCGAAGCGCTTCGCGGCGCTCGGAGAAGGCTTCGAGGCTCTCGGAGAAAACGGCGAACGGATCGTTCGGATCCCCGCCCAGATTCTTCACCGTGGCGGCGAAGTCGGCACCGGCCGCCGTGAGCGGCTGCCCGTGGGTCGAAACCTTGTCTTCGAAGCTCTCGCCGGAGGGACCTTTGGCGCCCTTGCCCATGACCGTGCGGCCGATGATGAGCGTAGGACGCTCCGTCTCGGAGTTCGCGGCAACGAGCGCCTCGCGGATTTCGTTGATGTTGTGTCCGTCCACTGACAGCACGTTCCACCCCCACGCCTCGTACTTCATGGCCACGTTCTCGGTCATGACCTCATCCACCTTCGTAGAAAGCTGGATGTTGTTCGAGTCGTAGTACATGATGAAGTTGCTCAGACCCAGATGGCCGGCGATACGGCCACGCCCTGCGAAATCTCCTCCTCCACGGCGCCGTCTGAGATGTAGGCGTAGGTCTTGTGCGCCATCCACTCGCCGAAGCGGGCAGCCATGAAGCGTTCCGCGATGGCGGCGCCCAGCGCCATGGCATGACCCTGTCCGAGAGGGCCGGAAGTGTTCTCGACACCGCGCGCGAAGTCTGCTTCCGGGTGACCCGGCGTCACGCTGCCCCACTGACGCAGAGACTGAAGGTCTTCGGTCGTATAGTATCCGGCAAGAGAAAGCGTAGAATAGAGCATCGGAGACATGTGACCCGGATCGAGGAAGAAACGATCTCGGTAGGGGTAAGACGTATTGTCCGGATCGTAGCGCAGAAATTCGGTATAGAGCACCGTCATGAAGTCGGCGCCGCCCATCGAGCCGCCGGGATGGCCCGATTTCGCCTTCTCGACCATAGAGGCCGACAAAATTCGGATATTGTCCGCTACACGCGTTAGTTTGGAATTGGTCATCGACATATTGCAAAGTCTTTAGTCATCAAAATCCGCATCAACGCATGTCGAAATCTATGATGATCGGGCGGTGATCCGAAGGATGCCAGAAATTGCGCAGTTCCTGCGGATCGCGGACAGGCGTAGTGTACTCGTCGCTTACGACCCGCGCACTGACGATCCGATCGTAAAGCGGACGGGTGCAGTAAACATAATCTATCCGGAAACGACGGCCGGTCGTCGTCTGGAATTCGCCGGGGTATTTCGCTGCGATCACATCCACATACGGCGTGTGCTGACGTATGTAATCATGGACCAGAAAGGCGGTCGTATCCTCCGGAAATCCGTACTCGTAATTATCGACACGCGATTTGGAGTTGAAATCTCCCATCATCATCCATAGTTGCTTTTCCGCACCGGCAACCGATCCGATCGTATGGTTGCACACGTATTCGATCTCCATGCGGCGAAACCTGTCGCCCTCGCGCGCCGCGGCGCTGGCCTTGCGTTCCTGCTTGTCGGCCAGACCGAAACCGTAGACCTGCGGCCATGTATGCAGCGAAACGATATTGACCGTATGACCGTTTTTCCGAATCTGCGCCCATCCCGCACCGTGGGAGACAATGCTGTCGGGAACGGCTCCGATCAGACGAGCCACGTTCTCGATCGGGTATTTCGACGTAATGACCTGCGGGAAATTGTCGCGGTGTCCGCCCTTATACCAATATTCATGTCCGTAGCGCCGGGCCAGTTCGCCCCAATGTTCCGGCAGATAGGCCTCTTCGGGTCTTATCTTCTCATCTGAAGCCGTTTTGTAGTTGGTTACCGATTCACACCACACGCAGACGTCGGGGTTCTGGGCGCTCACCCAATTGACAAAACGCGTATAGTTGTCACCCTGTCCCGACCACATGCCGTTCTGGATATTCCAGTAGAGCAGGCGCAGATTCGCTTTATTCGTTTGCCGTTGCGCGCATCCCGGAAACAGGATCAGGATGAACAGGCCGGCGGCTGCGGCCGCTTTGATTGTTGTTTTCATTGCTGTAACCGCTCCGTTCAGTTTGCCGTATGATCGAACGTGAACGTCTCCCATGGAAGTTCGGCATCCTTCCCGTTGTCGAGGACATCGTTGGCATGTACCAGCATCGGGAAGTCCTGCAGGGAGACCTGACCCAATTCCGCCTTGCGGTAAATCGCCTTTGCAACCCGGCGCGCCACGACCAGCGATTCGAGGGTCACACCGGCCAGAATATCCATCGCTTCGGAATAACTCTTCCCTTCACCGAGCAGAATACCGATTCTGCGGGTCCGACCGCCGTAAACCGTCACGTAAAGATCTCCGATACCGATGTTCTCGCAGTCTTCGGTCGCCTGCTGTATCTTAAGCAGCCGGCGCATCTCCTTGACCGCCTGATAGAATGCTCCGGCCTGCGAGTTGTAATGCAACCCGGCATCCGCGCCATGATGGCGGTTGACCAAACCGATGGTCATGGCGACGGCCAGCGCATACGCGTTTTTCAACGCTACGGCGCTCTCAAGACCGATCACGTCATGGGTCAGCGAAATGTGATAGTAAGAGGTCGAAAGCGTCTCTTTGAACAGTCGGAGGGAAGCGGTGTCCCTGCCGCAGAAAGCCACCTCGGTCTGGTCGTGGAATACCAGTTCATAAGAGGTGCAGGGGCCGCCGACCGCGCAGACCTCTCGGTCGACGCCCCTTTTCTTCAGCTCCGACCGCCAATAATCGGGATAGGAAATCAACGTTCCGTCTTCGAGATTGATAAGCCCTTTGGTGACAGACAACACCGGCAACCGGGGATCGAGATTTACCAGTATCTCGTTCAGGAACCAATCCACACCGAACGACGAAACACCGCCGATAACGAAATCGGCTCCGGCGACTGCCTCTCTGTATTCCTCGATCTGATAATATTTTACTCCGACGGGGAACGCTCTGTCGAATTTGGGATGCTTGTTGCTGCGGCGGCATTCGTCGATGATGTCACGGTCGAGGTGCGTGCCTACCAAACGCACTTCATGACCGTTTTCGGCGGCGGGAAACGCCAGAGCGGAACCCATCATGCCGGAACCGATAATTGCGATTACTTTTTTCATGATAAATTTGAGTTATGAGATTGTGTCTTATCTGATCAGACTGCAGGCGCCATTACGGGCAGTTTCCACTGTCCGGAGCGCATCGAGATACGCTTTGATCCGGTCGGGAAAATTACTCGAAATAAAACCCACATTATGTTTGACGGCCCAGTCCACGACCTCCGGATTGTCTACGATCCAGAGTGTCGATTCTACGCCGATTTCATTCATGCGGTCGATCAGTTCGGGCCGGTTCATAAACACATACATGCTGTAAGAGAGTTGAAAACCCTCCTTCTTAGCGACATCGGCATTGATGGGCGTCCAAAGCGAATTGGAAATATACAGTGTTTTGTTCTGCGGAGCCAAGCGCCGGAACTCCCTGCAGGCGTGCTCGCTGAAGGACGTGAACTCCATTTGGTCCAGCATGTTCAGTTTCTTACAGAGCGACACGATCTCTTCGACGATCCGGGTTTCGATCTCAGGCGTCTTGTGTTTCTTCAATTCCAGAATCAACTTCGTTCCGGGGTCCTTCCGACCCTGCTCCAGAAATTCGCGGAGCGTAGGTATCCGATTGCCGCCCGGCAATACGACCCGGCTGATCTCCGCATACGTGTCCCTTTGCGCGTCGAGCCGATCGCCGACTTTGGGACCGTGGACGACTATCAACTCCCCGTCAGAGGTCCGGTTGACATCGAATTCCACGCCGTATACGCCCAACTGCTGCGCATTGATCAGACTCGATATCGTATTTTCGTCTGATCCCGGCGTCGTGTAAAAGCCGCGGTGCGCGACCAGCCGGGGTTGTGCAAACACGAGCGCCGCTCCGACGAGCGCGATGCCCGTCAACAATAGTTTTTTCATTTTTCGAATAATTTAGAGTTAGTATCTTTCCGTGCTATTTTCCGTCGTTGTAACCGTTGTTTTTCAGAGTCACCGCTACGGAGGTACCATATCCGGCAAACATCCAATCTTCAAGGTTATCGGCCGTGATCACCACTGCCGCGCCCTGTTTGTTCGTTACGGTTCCGGCGATCCGGCAATTGCTGACCGTAAAGCCCTTCTTGTTGGGACGCCCGGCAAGCATCCCCACCGACTTGCCGATGGGACAGCCGACATAGGCAGAAGCCGTGGTCCGGCAATCGTTCACAACGCTCGCGGCACCTCCGTTGTTACCGTATATGCCGCCGAAAAAGTTGTTGGCACCGGCCTGCGCAGCCGAAATCCGTCCGCTGAAAGTGCATCCTTCGACCAGCCCGACACACTCCTTGTCGGCCATGGCCATGATACCGCCTATCACGACGTCGCGTTTGGTGACGTCCGTACTCTCGATCGCTCCGGAAAACGTGCATCCGCTGATCCGGTAAGCGCCCTGCGTTTGGGCCACGATGCCCGAAGCGCGCACTTTCGACGGCCCGGCAATGCTGATCGTACCCGTACTGGAGCATTCTTCGACGATAAGCCGGTAATTCGACGTCTCGCCCGGAACGAGCTGCCGGCTGATCGTTTTGCCCGCAATGCCGCCCATGAAATTCCAGCCCGAATTACTGCCCGCATTGTCAAAGTCGGCCGTGTTGTGGCAGTCGGCGATCGTGTACAGCCCGTCGTCTTCCTGAACAGCTCCGACAAAGCCTCCGATCATATAAAAGAGCAGGCGATGAAAACGAGATATTTCCGGTGTTCCGGCAGTTGCGAAGCGTCACGCCGTTGAAAGCCTTTCCGACGAATCCGCTCAGGATCATGGTGCGCGGCGTAGCATCGGCAGCGTCTGCGACAACGATTTCCGCCCTGTTCGTACAATTCTCGATCGCCGCATTGTCGGTTTCGGCCGCGAACGCCCCCAGATGAATTTCGCTGTCGTCGCTGCGTACCGATTCGAAGCGTCCGGCGACGGTCAGGTTCCGTACCGTGCCGCTGAGACGTTTGAATAGACCGATCTGCTGCGCGTCGCCGCGATAACCGATCGTGAGCGTCTTGCCGTTTCCGTTGAACGTGCCCGAAAAATTCGACAAAGGCACGAACCCGTTCAGCGTCAGATCGCAATGGAGCACCACCTCGCCGTTGCCGTCGAGAAAACGGCGCCCCGTCGGATCGCTGGCGAGCGATTCCGCGAAAGCCTCGAAATCCGCCTCGCTGCGAATGCCGTCGTACACCTTGTAAGCATAGTCGATCTTCCCGATCAGCCACTTGGGATAATTCGAACATAACGTGCGGAAACGTTTGTAATTCGCAATGTAATAATTCACGGCAGCGGTCGAATAAACGGCATTGCCGTCTCCCGCCCGCTGGTCAACATTGTAGACCGACAGAGCCACACCCGCCTTCTCGTACTCTTCGAGCGAGCGGGACCCCTTTCCGCCCGCCGCCGCATCCATTCCGCTTGCCGCCGAAAGGTTGGCCCACCCGAAGCCGAGCGTGCCGTACTCCTTCCCGGAGCGCGACGAGTTCATGCCGATAGGCACTTCGGCGATTACGGCGCAATTGTGCGCAGCCTTCATCGCATCGAGGTTGAATCCCGTGCAGATCAGTTCGACGAAATGCTTCGCCTTCATTTCAGTGACGATCTCGCACGCACGGCGCGCCGCATTGATCACATATTCGGGCTGGGCATAGGGTTTGTCCACACGCTTGACGTCGAGCACCAGACGCGTACAGTTGCCCTCGACCATCACCCGGCGGATAAACTCTTCGAGGGTGGGCAGTTCCTCACCGTTCGACAACCGCCCTGCAGCGCGCAACTCTGCCACGGTAGCCGTCCACGGCTGCAGGTTATTGACCTTGCAGTCGCCGTTGGCATGCGCCACGATGATGTCGTTGTCCTTAGTCCAGTAAATGTCGCATTCCATGCCGTAGCATCCCAGACTCATGGCGTACTCCAACGCCGCCATCGAGTTGTCCGGCGCACCGCATTCGGCAGCTCCTCCGCGATGGGCAACGACCGTATTGGAACACGCCGCCGGCTTCATGAATCCGTCGTCGACCGGAATGCTCGGATCGGGAATCCTGCTCCAGTCGGGCTGATCGGGCCATTCGTCCTTCGTACAACCGACGAAGGCGGCGGCCAATGTCAACATGCATATGATTTTTCGTATCATGATTCTTTTTTTGATTTGTTCCTTATTTATAATTCTTCACGCAGCGTATCGCAGCGCCCGAACCGTTGCCCAGATCGAACCCGTCGTTCAGCGTCATGTCGGTTTTGGTGTGTCCGCTGATGTATATGCGCCAGAACGAAGTTTTCTTGGAGGTATACTGCCCCAGAAGCGGAATCCACGCATAAAACCGGGGATCGCCGGAGGTAGCGCCGTAATTATATCCGGTATCGTAGAGGCGCCATCCCTGAATGAACATGTTGAACCCGAAATCGGGCGCCAGCGGCGATATGGGCGATCCGGAGGAATAGGTATTCCATGAAGCGTCGAACAGAATCGTAGACAGATTGGCAATCGAACCTCCGCCGATGGCCTTATAGCTGGCCGACGACTCGGCGATTTCGTACCGCGAACCCTTCGAAGCCTGCGCTGCGGCCCAGATCAGATCTTTCCAGTCCTGAAGGTTGGCGATATGCCAGCCATAGGGACAAATCCCCTGTATCTGCATCTTCAACACGGGATGCTCGGCCTCGGCCTTCGCATCGTCGTCCGCCGCAGCAAGCGTCGCCATGAGGATGTTTTCGATCGTGACGGCGGTTCCGGTCGCATCGACCAGCACGGCACCCGGCTCGCCGTAAGGCGAAGCGATCTGATAGGCCTTGTTCAATGCACCGTTGGGCTGCCCCGTAACAGCCTCGAAAGAGGAATACAACCGGCCGTATTTGGAAGCCAGCGGGGTTCCGTCATTCGCCCGAAGTTCCTCGATGCCTCCGCCGTTTTCGGCCGTATCATAAGCCGGATTGCGAACGTCGTAGGGCACAGTCGTATCGCTGGGCTTGCCGTATCCGCCGGTTTTGGAGCCACCGACGAGTCCCGATCCGAGCTTGACGGCTCCGATGCCGGGTCCGCCGTTCCAATGCAGGCTGACGGTCATCCATGTCTTGACTCCGCCGGACGCCGTCGGGTAATCCTTCGTAGGATAGTTCGCAAGTTCTTCGTCGGGCATGCAATTGGGCGTACTGTTCTGACGTATCCAGTTCCACGTACCCGCAGCGAAATCCACCGTCAGCGTACGATAACCGTTCGCTTCGATCTTCAGATCCGAAGCCGTAACATTCCGGGCCCAGTTCTTCAGCTCGCCGTCGGCACCGAGATACCAACTCGGATCGCCGGCCCGTGAATCCTTGTTGATGCAGATCAGATTGTCCTCCGTGGCGAAGAAGAATCCGCTGACACGATAGGAGTCGTCCGACTCGCGCTTCATCTGCAACGCCGTGGCAGCCTCCTCGCCCAGCGCAGAGCCGTAAACATAATAGTATTCCGCCTTCCTAAGCTGCACGACGGGAATGTCCACCGCCGCTTTGCTCGTTTCGTCGTCGCCCACGGTGATCGTCAGCGTCGCCCGGCGATCCCGTTCCATGTCGTCCCACGGCTCGGCGGTCAGCGTCAGCAAACCTTCGCCGCGGTGCACAGCCGTCAACCAGCCCTCGGCGCCGCCCTCCTCGTAAGCGATCGCATAGGCATACTTGTCGCCCATATTCGTGGTATAGGCCAGATCGACAGGATCGCCCTGAAAAGATATCTCTACCGATTCGAGCGCCGGCATCACCTCAGCATCGGCCAGCTCGCCGTACTGGAACAGTTCGTAATCCTGCACCGTACCGTCCTCGGCCGTAATGCGCACCGTACACCGGCGTCCATATCCCGTATTGGGCAATGCAGTCAACTCGAAACCGGATTGCGTCACGGCGACGGTATTCGGTCCGGCAATCTCCGTATACTGCGAAACGACGGGTACACGCTGGATCGTCGCCCACGGCCCGGTCTCATCGACCGAGGGCATCCAGTCGACGAGTTCCGCCTCCCACTCCATGCGGGATACGCGGGTGCCGACCTTGACCAGCACCACCGACGTGACATTGCTGTTGCCCGACACGGACGCAGTTCCGTCCGCTTCGAACGCTTCGATTTCAGGACTGATGCGAATCCGCGTCGTCCGGTCCTCCAAATCTGTATGATCCTCGTAGCAGGCTGTCAGAAGCAGCGTCGCCGCAGTCGCCAGCCCCGCCATATATTTCTTGAAATTCAGTCTCATGTTCCGTAATTTTAGGTTTTCGATCAATACCATCCCTCCGTTTGGGCAAGGTTCGAATTTTTGTCGCGGGCACTCTTGCTGATGGGCCACAACAGGATGTTGGCAGCATCCTTGCGCGCCTTCAGGTCCGCGTTGTACTCCCAAATCCGATCGAGGCGGATCAATGCCCACCAGACAACGCCTTCACAAGGAAACTCCAGCAAGTATTCGTTGCACAACGCCTTCAAGACATCGCCTTGCGTGGCGGAAGTATAGAAGTTCTCCTTCCCGTACGCCCGTTTGGCGATGATATTCAGCGAAGCCAGCGCCCCCGCATAGTCCCTGCGGTAATATTTCAACTCGGCATCCAGCATCACGGCAAGGGCATAACGATAGTAGAGGATGTCGCAATCCCGAATCATCGGACTGCTGTCCGCATTGCCGATGAACTTGTTCGGCCACGTAACCACCGCCCGGTTTTCCCTTCCGTAGGGTCCCTCGCCGAGATTGGTCCTCACACGCGAGTCGTTGTTTTCCGTCTGACTTTTTGTGCAGCAATTCAAGGTACTCGTCGCCATAGTCCAGATATTGCACAGTCGTATTCGTCGGCACGGTCGCTTGGGCATTGGGATCGATCGCACCGTCGGAGAAGGCGAAGTAGGTCGAGAATCCCCGGTCTTGTTTTCATCGCGGCTGTTGTAGAGCGCGAATACTACCTCGTTCGAATTCTTATTGTTCGAACCGTAGCCATCGAAGATCTTGGCATAATCAGTCAGCAGCCGGTTGTCGCCGGCCTTGACTCCGACGGCAGCAAGCGCCTCTTCGGCCATTGTCAGATAGTCGTCGCCGCCCTTCTGCACCGCATACATCCATAGCGCGTATTCGGCCTTGAGCATGTTGACGGCATCCGCGGTCGCCAAGTATTTATCCGTACCGAGACTGCCCGCATTTTCGACAGCCCGGTCGATGTCGGTCCCGATCTGGGCGTATACCGAGGCTTTGGGTGCACGAATCGGATAGGCTTCGGGCTGTGCGACCGACTCGATGGGATTCAGGTTCAAAGGAACGTCGCCCCACAACCGTACGGCCCAAAAAAATAGAGATAGGCACGGGCGAACGACGCCTGTCCGATCGCCCAGCTTCGTTTCGTATCGGTCATGGCGACCGCAGGCGCGTATTTGAGCACGGCATTGGCCTGATCGATCGCCGTGTAAAGTTTCGACCAGCTGACGGCGTTCGTCGTGGAGGACATGGTATTCTGCACCACGCTCCGCAGGTCCGCGAGCCAGATCGTCTCCGTGCGGCTGTTCCGCCACATGTACTCGCCCACGCGCAGCTCTCCCCAAGTCAGGACGTTGACCTGATCCTGAACAAAGTTGTCCCGCATGGCGGAGTAGATGCCGTAAGTGGAGTTCTCGACCTGAATAGACGTCTTCCACATATTGCTCACGGAGAGTTTGTTGTCCTGCATGATGTCCAAATCGCCGTGACAGGAGACAACTCCCGCAGCAATCCATACGAGCAGGAGCGATCTTATGTTTTTATAGTTCATGGTTGGTTGTTTTAAGGTCTGAAACGTTAGAAAACCAGTTTGAGGCTGAAGATGATCTTGCGCGGAACCGGCATCATATTGGCGGTGATGTCGGAGTTGGAATTGCTGGTCGACACGGGCGTATACATGCCTGCACCCGCATTGGATCCGATACCGCTTTCGGGGCTGATGGCCCCCGTAACTCCCGTCCAATAACAAAGCGTATTCCCGGTTACGCCCACCGTCACTTTTCGGATGCCGATTTTGCGCAGCCAGTGTTCGGGCAGGTCGTAGTAGAGCGAAACGTCGCGCAGACACAAATAGTCGGCTTTTTCAACCATGAAATTCGATTGGCGCCAGTTGCGGTTGCCCCAGTCGGAATCGTTAGGGAAAAAGCGGGCGTACTTGGCATCCGTATCGCCGGGATGCTGCCAGCAGTCGTACGCGATACGGCCGATCGTCGAATTGCAGTTGCCCATGGTGTTGCGCAGCAGATGCGCCTTCATGCCGTTGATGATCGAATGTCCCAGCGCAAAGTCGCAGTAGACGTTCAACGAAAGCCGTTTGTAGCGGAACGTATTGTTGATACCTCCCGTCGAGTGCGGCATGACATTGCCCAGATAGAATTGGTCCTCGTCGTTGATGATCTCCTCGCCGTCCCTGCGCGCGGAGCCTTTGCGGTTGCGCCATTCATAGTCGCCGGCATCCTTGCGCCCCTTGACCATACGTCCGTCGCCTACGCGGTAACCGTTCGACTGTTCGTCGTAAAGAGCCGCGTCAGCCTCGGCCTCCGTCTGGATGATGTGGTCGATCTTATAGCCGTATATGCGTCCCAGCGGTTCGCCCACGGCAGTACCGCCGAAGCGGTAACCGCTCTCGGAAGCTTTGTATCCGCCGATACGGTATGCACGCCGCCCCGTCGCACGGCCGTCCGCATCGATCTCGTCATAGGCATATTCTCCGGGCAGCGACAACACCTTGTTGCGGGTAAACGAATACGTAATGTCGGTCGTCCAGCTGAAAATGCTCCCCTGCGGATATTCACCGAACTAAGCTCGACTTCCACGCCGTAGAACCGGGCGCTGCCCACGTTCGCCTTGACCGACGAATAGGGTCCCGTATCGGGTACGGAGATGGAAAACAGCATATTGTCCGTATGTTTGTTGTAGTAGTCGAACACAAACCGCAGCCGGTCGCCGAAAAATCCCAAATCCATACCGAGATCAAGCTGCGTGGTAGTCTCCCCACTTCAGGGCCGAATTCGCCATGGCGGACGGCAGCAATGTAGTGTGCCCGTGGTACGTGCCGGTCGCAAATGCGCCGTATGCATCGTAAAGCCCGATGCCGTTGTTACCGGTCTGTCCGTAGGAGGCGCGCAACTTGAAGGTGTTGGCCGTCTTCTTGGCATTGCGCCAGAACGGTTCCTCCGAAATGACCCATGCCACTGAACCGGCCGGGAAATAGCCCCATTGATTGCCGACGGCAAATTTGGAGGACCCGTCGGCACGAAACGTTCCCGAAACGATGTAACGGTCGTCATAATTGTACGATGCCCGCGCGAAATAGGAGATCATCGCCTGCTTCTCGTCCTGATTGCTCGCCGTGAAGATCGAACCGGAGCCGAGCACAGGCACATCGTCCGACGAAGCCCCTTTCGCATTGGCTTTCACCTTCCAGTAATTCTGGGACATATACTCATAACCGCCGGTAACGTTCAGCGTATGCACGTCGCGGAACGTCTTGTTGTAATTGAGATGAGCCGTAAAGATGTCCCGGATGGTTTGTTCGCGGGTTTCGGTGGTGTTGCGCTCCAGCGAGACGTTATTGGGAGTGCCGTTGCGCTCTCCGTAGGCATAATAACTTCCCCGGTAGGAGTTGTCGAAATAGTTGTACTGCGCGAAAGCCGTCAATCCGTCGGTGATGTTCCATTTTGAGTCCGAACGTCCCCGAAGCCCGGTTGATGGCCTGCTCGCGGTCGTAGAACGACTCGTACCATCCCGCACTATGGGCGTTGCCGTTGGAACTCAGCTGACACCAGTCGCCGTTGTCGTCGAATTCGCGCGCCGTGGGTGCGGCTATGATGCCCCGGCCGATGGCCTGATAGTAGTTGTCGATGAGCGGATGCTTTTTCTGGCGCGACAAGTCGAACGTAGTCGACGCCTCCAGATTCTTCGTAATCTTGAACGACGTGCTGCCGTGCAAGGTGAAGACCTTGTAGCTGCTCATCGCAACCATGCCGTCGTCGCCGTGATAACTGACCGACGCGGCATATTTCAGTTTGTCGGTTCCTCCGTTTACACCGATGTACTCCTTGTGCCAGAATGCGTCGGTGAACCACTGCGACTGCCAGTCGGTATCGGTGAAGATAATCACCTTGTTAGCATCCAGCGGATCGTACATCCATTGATAACCTGCCGGGACCGGCTGCCCGTAATCGAGATAACGGGTCGAATAGTTGGCATTCGGCGCCGTGTTTCCCGTACCGTAGGCATTGGGACCCGAAAGCATGGTCTTCGCATTGTGCTCAATGCCGTTCGCATAGGCTTTGCTGATAACGGGACGAAGAAAACTAATGTATTCGCGGGCATTCATGAAATCCCATTTGCGCGAAGGAGACGAACAGCCCAGCTGGAGGTCGAACACGATCTGGGGACCCTTTGCCAACGAACCTTTTTTGGTCGTGACCAGAATTACGCCGTTGGATGCCCTAGCGCCGTAGATACCGGCCGACGCGGCGTCCTTGAGCACCTCGATCGACTCGATGTCGTTCGTATTGATACCGGTCAGGTCCTCGCGCAAAGCCCCGTCCACGATGTAGATCGGATCGTTGCCCATCGTGATGGACGAGCCGCCGCGAATCATCATGCGGGGAGACTCTCCGGCTATGGCGTTGCTCGTCTGTACGTGCAGTCCCGCAACCCGGCCTTTCAGCGCATCGCCCACGGTCGCGGCCGGTGCATTGTCAAGGACCTCGCCGCTGACTTTAGAGATGGCTGTCGAGAGCGTACGGCGCGACTGCGTGCCGTAACCGATCACCACCACTTCATTCACCAACGTCGAGCTTTCGGCCAGCGTCACGTCGATCTCCGTCCGGACTCCTACCTTTTCCCGGCGCTCGTCGTAACCGATATACGAGAAGACCAGCGTATCCCCGGACTTCGCCCTGATCCGAAATTTCCGGAGGCATCGGTCGTCGTCCCGACCATCGTACCGTCGATCAGCACGGTGACGCCGACGAGCGGCAGTCCGTTCGGACCTTTCACCTGTCCGGTTACGGATGATTCCTGCGGCGAGTCTTCGGACGAAGGCTGAGACGGGACTTTCGTAATCAGAATACTTTTATCGTTGATGATGCAGTTCACGTCCTGCCCTGCAAAAATACGGTCCACAACCGCCTGCAGCTCTTCGTTCCGGGCATGGATGTCCACCGGAGCCTTCATGTCCACATCGTCGGCCTTGACCGAGAGTGAATATCCCTGCTGCTGCAGGGCGATCACCGCCTGCTGAATCGTTGCGTTCTTCAGGTTCAGGCTGATCCTCCGCGTTTGGGCATGCAGCGGAACGGCCCATACCATGCACACCGCGGCGCAAAGAATCCATAACCGGCTCCGGGTGTGAAAAAGTAAATGTTTTTTTCATAGATGAAGTTTTAGGTTTATAGGTTGTGTTTTTCGGATGGTCATTTCTTATAAAGGTGGATGATCTCCCCTTCGCGGCGGTGTTTCATATCGCCGTTCTGTTCCAGAATGGAGAGAATCTCGTCCAGCGTTTCGTGATTTATGAAAACAGAATAATAGCGTTCGTCGGCCAGCTGCTGGCTGTCGATAACGATCTTCACGTCAAACGTGCGTTCGAGCTGTCGGGCTATATCCGAGAGCCGCGAATTGATGAACGTCAGGTGACCGTCGTCTATGCCGTTGGCGAACGTCCCGCCGGGGAACCGCATCGACGTGACGCGCCCCGACCGTTTGTCGACCTTGACCATGTCGCCCGGAGTCATCTGGATCTTGCAGTTCTGCTGCAGATTCTTGGTCTGCATGTCTATCGCACCCGAAAGCAAGGCGACTTCCACTTCGCTGTCATTCACATAGGAACTGACCCGGAACGAGGTGCCGTGCACCAGAATATCGACGTCGTCGGCCGAGAGCACGAAACTGCGCTTGGGATTTTTGGCGATATCGGCATAAGCTTCTCCGCAGAGAAACACCCGCCGCTCCTTTCCGGCGAACCGGTCGGGATAGATCAGCCTGCTCCCGGAATTGATGACGATCTGCGAACCGTCGGCCAGAACCACGCTCCGGGTCTGACCGTAAGGGGCGTAGATTTCCTGCCACTTGGGGAGCGGAGTTCATATGCCCGATCAGCGCATAGAGCGCAACGGCCAAAACGGGAATAGCTATCATTGCCACCATGACTGCCGCTCTTCTGAACACCGGACGGACACCCTGCGACGACGGCAGCGAGACACTCCGGAACCCGATGCGTTCCCGTACGCGGGCATATGCCTTCTGCACCCGGTCTTGAGACATTTCGGGTGACAGCGCATCCCAGTACTCCCGCATCAGCCGTTGTTTCGTCTCTCCGTCGAACGGAGCTGCGAACCACTCGGCAAACTCTTTACGCGTACTGCGGGGCTGGCGATAACTCAGATAAATACTGATGATTTTTCGGATTCTCGACATAGTGGTATTTCGATTGTTTGAGTTTCAAATTCTCCTGCGGAAAGAGAAGCGGGCGCTCCCCTGCCGCTTTCCGGGGGAGGGGCGGAAAAGCCCGGTCCCCGTCTCTGTTTATAAGACACACCGGAACGGTTCGACACACAACGACAAACACTTTTTTTCGGGATTACCCGGCGAATGAGATCAGTGCATAAAGAAAAGAAGCGAGAAAACGGCTAATGCCTCGCGTAGTTTTTTCAATGCGAGCGTCAGGTGGTTTTCGACCGTTCGTTTCGATATCTTGAGTTCGTCGGCAATGGCCTGATTGTCCATCCCCGCATAACGGCTCATTTCGAATATCCGGCGGCGTTGTTCGGGCATCCGGCAGACGACAAGCCGGATGAAAAGCTCTTTTTCACGGGAATAGTATTCCTTTTCGAACGATTCGTCCGGCAGCGTTTCCTCGATCTGAATATATTGTTCCCAATCAATATTGGTCATCTGGCGAATCGCATTGAGAGCGGCGTTACGCGCCATGCGATAAACATATCCGTTGAACGAAGCGACCCGACCCTGAAAGATGTCGCGCCGTTCCCAAATCTTCAGAAAAATGTCCTGCGCAATGTCTTCCGCAGTGCTCTCTTCCTTGACGATACAGCCGACGAACGCGCAGACACGGGGATAATATCTCCCGAACAACTCTCCGAAAGCATCCTCGTTGCCTGCGGACAATCGTTGCATCAGTTCGTATTCGGAATCCAACGGCATCTGTTTTCCGGGATAATGGTGTGAAGGCAAACAAATATAAAAAAATTATCGACTCGAATTCCTTTCGTATTCGGCTGTGAATTTTTTTGCCGCACCGTAACCGTCGGGAGCGGCTTTCCAGATAGTCGTCAACGTCAGCAACCCCAAAACGGCGAAAACAAGAATTACGGCGTAGATGGAATTCCACCCGTAACGGTCGGCGATAAACCCCAGCCCAACGCCGGAGATCAGCGTACTGGCGTAACCGAATACGCCGAGTATCCCGTTGGCAGTGGCCGACGCCTCTTTTGGTCGCCTGATTCGACATGGCGATACCGAGCAGCGCCTGCGGTCCGTAGATAAAAAAAGCAATCAGCATGAAAGGAACGGCCATTACCCACGGAGACGGTATCGGGAATGCACCAGGGAATACGATCGTCATGACGATCGTCCCAAGCATACAGAAAACACATGTGCGGTGTGCACGGCTGCCGAACAGCCGGTCAGTCGCCCATCCTGCGATCACCATGCCCAGATTTCCGCCGATAAATTCGAATGCCGCTACCATGATTCCGGCTACGGCGACCGATATCCCCTTGGTATGAGGCAGAAGCATCATCCCCCAATCGAGCAATGAGAACCGGACGATGTAAACAAAAAAATTGGAGACTGAAAGCACCCAGACGATCGGATTCCCGAATACCATACGGCGCAGGAAGGCCGCATGATAGGCCTTGTCCGATTTCCGGACAGGTTTCTGCTCTTCGCCCGGAACCTTCATCTGCTCAAGTTCGGGCAGCCCCACCGAAGAAGGTTTGTCGCGCAGTGCAAGGTACAAAGCGACCGCTCCCAAAAGCGAAAACGCCGCAGGAATGAGAAAACAAAGCCGCCATGCGCTGTTGTCGAAATGGTGTACCAGCACGGCGCCCATTACAAAAGATCAACCCGGCCCCGATCGAGTGCGACATGTTCCAGATCGACATTTTGCGGGCCAGTTCGTTGGCCGGCACCCAGTGAGTCATGAGGGGCGGGACGGGTGGAACTCCCATGCCTTGAAAATAACCGTTCAACAGCAAAATCGAACCCATGATGATCGTCAGCGCCGTAATGTACTCTTGCCCGCCGGCCGTTCCGGCGACGAGCATCGCCATTTTATCACTGAATCCGAATCCGATATTGACCAGCGCACTGAGCGCAAGTCCCAGAGACATGACCTTCCGGGCGCTTACACGGTCGGCGATGAATCCATTAATAAAGCGGGACAGACCGTAAATAATACCGTTCAAGGTCAGAAACAGCCCCAGTTGGGCCTTGGTTATGCCGAATGTAACCTCGATGCTCGGCATGGCGGTATTGAAATTCTTGCGGACAAAATAATAGAGCGCATAACCGACCATCGTCACGACGATTGTGCGGGTCTGCCAGTACTTGAATTTCTTCGTTTGTTCGGGAGTCATTGTGTCTTGAATTAGCAGGTTCATCCATCATGTCTATATATAGGACACATGAAGTACACACTACACACAAAGACTTCTGCCATTTGAAGTATGAAAAATCATCACTCTCGAAGAAAGCCGCATCTTCGACGAGTCGTGTCTGACAACGCCCCCTTGCCGAAAATACATTTAACGATAAGACAGTTGAAGTCATGCTCCAATCCGGCTTCGCAGAGCAGCTCATTGGAATTCATTAAGCCGGAAAGAATATTTACAAACCACATTTTTCAATATTTTGGTCATTTCCGACTGTCGATTTGCGGTTGGTATTCATATATCTAAAAAAACGCGATTTGGAAGCGGCTCCGGACTCACTCGCTTCAAATGAGCGAAAAATCCGCACCGGAAAATTCCTACCCAAAGGTTTCAGAATTCCTCGTTACGGCTTCCGAAAATGAAACGGTTCCTGATGGAATATTACAACTGTCCCGTCCTGAAAAGGTTTATAGTGATTGATAATTAAATATGAGCATTTTGGTTCAAAAAATATTGTCCTGATATAAGTTTACATATGACTTCCGAATAACCGTTTTTCGGCTCCAATGATGTTTGAACTTCCCGGTTCTATGTTCCGCTTCAAAGGGCATAGGCCAATCGCAACTGGCATGAGGTCTGAGTGAATTGTAAAGGATAACGATCTCATCAATGCGCTCTTTTGGTGCCTGAAAACTTTCAAAACATTCTTCGTAGATCCACTCGCTTTTCAGAATACCGTTCACCCGTTCGGCAACAGCATTCTCATACAGATCGCTCTTTTCAGTCATGTTGATGCGAATCCCATTATCGGTCAACAATTTCACATATTCTTTCGAACAATATTGGCATCCTCTGTCCGAGTGATGGATTAACCCTTGCCGTTTTTGCTACGGAGTGTGGTCTATGGCCATCCTCAGAGCACAGAGCGCTCCGTCCCGTTCCAAAGTCGTATTCAGACCATAGCCAATAGGCATCCCTTTTTATCAGAACCAGATATGCAAATCCCTCTTTCAAAGAAATATACGTAATATCTCCGGCCCATAAACGATGCGGCCGTTCGAGGTCGAAGCCTCGGATCAGGTTCGAATATTCGCATCCAGCGCCGCGAGCAGGTCGTAAGCTATTTCTTCCGACGTTTGACTGGAAAATTGTTTTCCGAAAGCAGCGTAAATAACCGATCCCGGCTGATCGGCAATCCATCTTATTGCAGCAAATGTCACAGTTTGCAGCCGCCGAGCCGGGGCATCAGTTTTCGGTAGTAACCCATCCGCTTCAAAAAGAAAGGTATCGGACTAGGCTACTTGCATATTACGCCATAAATGTTTATAATAGGCCTGACGGGTATAGCCCGAACAACCTGCATAGAAACGACAGGCAAAATGCCGGTTGCCAACCACGCCCCAAATCTATGCCCGCATCACCAACGACAAGATCGGGCAGGATATGGCGGCATTGAGCGAGAAACTCAACAGCGTCTTCAAGGTCACGCAGTAATCGGGCGCGACTCCGGAATACCGTATATATCTAATATCCCCGTCATTTGTTTCCGCCGGCAGGGAAATTAAACGCCGGAGATAAAAATCCGCAAGGCCATGCGAATCGTTCGAGGACGAGCCTTGCGGATTTTTATCCCCGGTGTTTTGCTGGTCGCTACCGTCGGAATAGGCGGCATTCTGCGACATGGACGGGACGCTACCCAAATCCACGACCGGAACACTTATGCCAATAGACGGCAAATAACCTGTGACGGGAGTTTTCCGACGCCGCCTTTCTGATTGCAGACGGCAATGCGAGATTGAAAGTTTTTCATAAGCGATAGATTAAATAATTCCTGCGTTCATGAATTTGTGATTTCGGAGATTCACGACTGCATTCATTCGTGAACGACTTCTTTTATGCAGTGGAGATGAGAGGCGTTCCTGCTTGCCATATCGATTCCATGAATGACTTGTGAAAGGCGTGCAGGAAAGAGGGTTTTGATTATTGGATTTCATCTTTTGATAGTGAAAGATCTTGTTCGTGATGCAAGATATAATAGCCTTTAGGCATTTCGGGTTTTATGTCCGCCCACGACCGCTCCAGTCCGTTCGGCGGGCTTTTTTTTGCGTCCGGGCGGTTGTAATATTGCACCGGGAACCGACCCGGCCACAAGACTCGTAACGGAGAACTTCCGAAACCATCGGTAAAAATTTACTGCGGCGGACCTTTACCCTCGCCAGAGGGTAGCGAGGTGTACCTTTGTCCGACAAACTGCGTTTTGTCCGACAAAGGTCCTCGCTCTGCGAGGCCGGGGCTGCTCCCAAGTCGCGACTCTTTTTCAAACTATATATGGATACCACCCGAAAACAGACAGACAAGACTGACAAGAAGCCCCGAACGCCGAGTTATAAGTACTCTTTCGGCTTAACGAGGAGCAAAACATCCGCTTCAACGAGTTGCTCTGCAAAGCCGGACTTGAGCATAACCGGAGCCGGTTTATCGTCAAACGCATCTTCGGCGAGGAGTTCGTCGTTATCAAACGCGATCCGTCGAAAGTGCAGTTCGTTGCCCGGCTGAATGATTTTTATTTCCAGTTTCAGAAACTCGCCAACAATTATAATCAGATTGTAAAGGCTATCAATGCGCACTTCTCCAACGTCGCTATCCCGCATCAGATCGCCATGCTGGAACAACGCACACGAGTTGAAGGCCCTCAGTATCGAGACTCTGAGTCTTGCCAAACAAGCTAAGGAATGGTTGCGAATATAAGGTCGGGCTCCTCGCCCGGCGGAGCCTTGCGTTATAACAAGGAAAAGGTAGATAAGGATGAAGCCGAGGTGCTTTTCTGGCAGAAGATGCTCGAACCCTTCGACAAACACGGAAGAATGGATATCGACACTTGCATGGATAGTTTGGCCGTACCTCGAAGCCAACCGCCGGACAACCAATACGGTCTTCCACGCCTCGCTGAACCCCTCGCCGGAAGACAGGCTGACCGACGATCAGCTCCGGGACATCGCGCAGGAATACATGGAACGTATGGGTTACGGCAACCAGCCCTATATCGTCTTTAAACATAAGGACATTTCCAGAGAGCATCTCCATCTGGTATCGTTGCGTGTCGACGAGAACGGACATAAGCTGTCGCATGATTTCGAAACAGAATAACGGAGAGCAACGGCAAAGAATCGGGACTGTGGCTTTTCCGCGGTTCCGTTTTTTGCGCAGCGGGACATTATAAGATCTTCGACATCAACCTGCGGCAGCATTTCTATTCGCCGGAGGTGGTCCACGACTCGCTCTGCCGCAGCAATATTCTGAAAACAAACGACGAGGAGTTGACCGTCGTAAGCCGGATGTTCGGCATACAGGCGCAGGAGCCGCAGGCGCAGTGCCGCGCCCTGCTCGAAAAATACGGACTCCGTACCGTGATACTCACCTGCGGCGCCGTCGGAAGCCATGTATTCACTCCGGACGGCATGTCGTACGTCGCCACGCCGCACGTCGAAGTGGCCGACGGTGTCGGCGCGGGGGATTCGTTCACGGCGCAGATCAGGAAGGAACAGGCGGCGGTCAGTTGACCGCCGCCTGTTCTGATGAAACACCCGGAGACTTTCGTTTGCAATAACGTTCGCACTGCCCGGCGATGTCGTAGCCGAGCATCGCGCCGAGCATGAAATCCTCCTCGGCGGAGAGTTCGTTGAGCGGCTTGTGGATGAATGTCGCCACGGTCTCCAGACACATGCGGTTGCCGAAGTAAAGATTCACCTTGCTGTCGGTCACCGACTGAATCCGGTAAGCGATACCCAGCCTTTCCAGCCGCTCGGAGAGTAGAGAAGCGCAGGTGCGGCACATCGTGCAGAGCACCAGACTCCGTACACCTTTCTGGAACTCGTAAATCTGGTGCAGGAACAGCTTCATCGAATCGTAACGGCTGAACTCCTCGGCGCTCATCGTTACTCGTTTTTAATCTGTTTGCACCATGCGGCAACCCGCCGGTCGGTCTTGTCGGGCGCGCTTTCATCGACGGCAAGTCCCACGAACTTTCCGCCGCGGCAGACCAGCGAACCTGTTTCGTCATACCCTTCGGGCGCATAGGCTCCGACGAACGTGCAGCCGCTCTGCTGCAAGCCGTCGTAAATCAGCCCGACGGCATCGCAGAACGTATCGGGATAGGAACCGCTGTCGCCGCAGCCGAAAAGCGCCACCTTTTTACCGCTCAGATCCTGCGCCTTCAGCTGATCCAAAAAGCCGTACCAGTCGTCCTGCAATTCGCCTGCGCCCCACGTCGAAGAACCCAGCACGAGCAGGTCGTATTTCTGCACTTCGCCGGCCGGCGTATCGGCCACATTGTGTACATCGGCGTCCGCGACGCCCAATTGTTTGGCAATATCCGCAGCCACGGCCTCGGTCGTGCCCATCGTACTGCCGAAAAAGATACCAGTCATAATTTCGTCGTTTTTGGTTTACGGCAAAGAAACAGCATTCCCACCGGATCGTCAATACCGGATTTTAGGGGTTTTGGCGCGGCCGGATAGCATTATGATGGGATGCCGCACGAACGCAACTCATTATTATTGGTGATGATTGCAATGCAATTTACCAAGATATGGCGATTGCCGCATATGCCGGGGCGCTATACTTTTGTCCCGTGAAAACAGAACTATGCGGCTACTCCTGAAATATTTGCTATTTATCCTGCTGCCTGCGTACACGTACGGGCAGTCCGGCCGGCCCGACGCCGGGATCACGTTCGAAGTTACCGATTCCCTGCACAATCCGCTGGCGTATGCTACGGTGGCGCTGACTCCTATGTCGGGGGGGGGAAAGGCCTACGCGACGACGACCGATGAGGAGGGCCGGGCACGTTTCACCCTGCCCGCGAATACCTACAATGCGGATATCTCATATATCGGATATGTCTCCCAACGGATGGAGGTACGGACCGTCAGCGGCAGCGACATGCTGCGGACCGTCCGGCTCCGGACAAGCGACACGCAGATCCGCGAGGTCGTAATCACGGCGACCCAAGTGCGGGGACCGGTCTCGGGCGTGCATATCGGCCGGGACGCGATGAACCACATCCAGCCGTCGAGTTTCGGGGACCTGCTCGAACTGCTGCCCGGCGGACGGGCCTCCGACCCCTCGTTTTCCTCCTCGAACCACATTCATCTGCGCGAGATCGGCACCTCGAACAGCGATTACCAGACTACATCGCTCGGCGTTTCGTTCGTCATGGACGGAATTCCGATGTCGAACGACGCGGGCATGACATACAATTCGGGAACGACCGTCGGCAATAATATTTCATTGAACAGAGGCGTCGACATGCGCACGATGCCGACCGATGAAATAGCTTCGGTAGAGATTCAGCAGGGCATTCCGTCGGTCGAATACGGCGATCTGACCAGCGGACTGATCAAGATCAAGCGCAAGGAGGGAGGCCGCAACCTCGAAGCCCGCTTCAAAGCGGATCTGGGCAGCCAGCTGCTCTATGTCGGCAAAGGATTCGAATGGGGCGCTCCGGCCGACCTGCTGACGATGAACGTCGGCGCGACATGGCTCAACTCCCACGACGACCCGCGCAATACGCGCCAGAACTACCAGCGTGCGACCGGATCGTGGCGCATGAAGAAACGCTGGGAAAGCACCTCGGCCTACCGTTACACGTTGGGCGGATCGCTCGACTACACCGGCTCTTTCGACCGCCAAAAAAGCGACCGGGATATCGACGAAGGCCCGGCGGGCATCCCCCTCGAACGCTACAAATCGAGTTACAACAACGTCGTCGCGGCGGTGAATTTCACCGCCGAATCCAAGGGTGCGAATTTTTTCCGCAGCTTCGATTTTTCCGCTTCCGTCTCTTCCGAATTCGACCTGATCGACCGCTGGCGTTACCGAGCGAACAGCGGCAACGTCCCTATACGCACGGCAGTCGAAGAGGGCGTCTTCGATATGGAAGTGCTGCCGGTCCGCTATGAAGCGACCCTGCAGGTGGACAACAAACCGTTCTACGCCAACGCCAAGGCGGTAGCCCTGCTGGGAGCCGACACCCCGCTGAGCCGCAACACGATCCGCATCGGAGCCGAATGGAACATGTCGAAAAATTACGGCGGCGGTCTGCTTTACGACGTGACGCGCCCATTTACCGACCTGATGAGTTCCCATCCGCGGCGTTACGACGCCCTGCCGGCGCTGCACCGGCTCTCGGCGTTTCTGGAGGACAATACGACGATTACGGCCGGCGAGTGGCGGATCGAGATAATGGCCGGACTGCGTACGACGGCCATGGCCAATCTCGGAAGCCGTTACACCCTACAGGGCAAATTCCATTTCGATCCGCGTGCCAACCTCTCGGTGACGCTTCCGGCGTTCGACATGGCAGGCGACCCGATGCGCATCACATTCGCGGGCGGCGCGGGATGGCACACCAAAACGCCTACGCTCGACCAGCTCTTCCCCGAACCGGACTACTCCTATTACACGCGGCTCAACTATTTCCCGGCGGACGACGAATCGAAACGCCGTATCAATGTGGAAGTCTTCAAGCACGACCCCACCAATTACGACCTGAAGGCGGCGCGGAACTTCAAATGGGAGGTGCGCGGCAATGCGGAGTGGAACGGATACGGATTGTCGGTAACCTATTTCCGGGAGAATATGACCTCGGGATTCCGCACCTCGACCGACGTACTCACCCGGACCTACCGCGAATACGACACCGGACCGCTCAAGGATATGGAGTTCACCGGACCGCCGCAGCTCGAATGGCTTCCCTACAAGGACAAAACGGTATTCCAGACCGTCGGCGTCAAGACCAACGGAAGCCGCACATTCAAGCAGGGCATCGAATTCTCGCTCTCCACGCGGCGCATCCGGGCGCTGGCCACGAAACTCATCGTCTCGGGCGCCTATTTCAAAACCCGCTATGAGAACAGCGAACCCCAGTACGTCCTGACGACCGTACAGCTCGCAGAAGGGACGCCCTATCCTTACATCGGGCTTTACGATCAGGACGACAACACGTTTCACGAAGTATGCAACACCAATTTCCTGCTCGACACCCAGATTCCCAAACTGGGGCTGATTTTCTCCACGTCGTTCCAATGCCAGTGGTTTTCCGGCATGAAGGCCGAATGGTGCAATCCTGCGCCGACCAGCTACCTCGACCTGCAGTTACAGGAACATCCGTTTACGGCCGAGTCGGCAGCCGACGGTATTTTGCAGCATATGATCCACGACAACGTATCGAAAGAAGCCTATCTCTACCGTCTCACGCCTTTCAGTATGAACGTCAATCTCAAAATCTCGAAACGGCTTTACCGCGACCGGCTCAACATTGCGATTTTCGTAAACCGGCTGTTCACATACAGTCCTTCGTACAGAAACGAGACCAACGCACTGGTACGCCGCTATTCCAGCCCCTATTTCGGCATGGAACTCAACTTCAAACTGTAATGCGATGATGATGAAATCTACCATACGGACCCTGTTTCTGCTCTCCGCACTGCTGTTTTCGGCCTGCGAAAAAGACGATTCGATTTTCACCGAACTGTCCATCCGGTTCGTGATGCCGGACAGCCGCCCCGTCGAAAAGCTGGAAATACGCACGGACATCTCCTACTTCGACAATATCAACTCCGGAGAGCGGGTGCCATTTCCCGCCGCCGAACAGAACAGCGCGACAATACGGCTCCGCAAAGGGGTTTACACGTTCATCGTCGAAGCCGACGCGACCTATTCGACCGGAGAAAAGAAGATTCTGCGCTGCACGGATTACAATCAGATTCCAGCAGCAATGACTTGGGTAGAGGACAGCGAATCGATCGTGTTGTTACTAAAATCGATCTGACGATGATGAAGGCCCTTTTCCTGTCGATACTGGCGCTGCTGCCCGCCGCCGCTTCCGCCCAGCGCGATACGCTCGGCGTATTGGAGCGTTCTTCCGTTTTCAGCGCGGAGGACGAACGGGCCGTAGCCGGATTTCATACGGAGTCGCCCGCGATGATGCTCTACCGCAGCGAACAGTCGCTTTCGCAGATCTCGCTCCGCATCGACCTGCGCCGTGAGCAGGAGGCGCTGCTGCAGCCGCTGGGCGACGGAGCCTTCGACGGGGGATTTTATGCCGAAAGCTACCGGCGGCTCAGCGAGCGGTCGGCAGCGTGGGCAGACGCCCGGTACGTCCGCGGCAACCGCCGCAACGTCTGCTGGAACTCCACGGCCGACTACCTGCTGCTCTATCCCTGCATCACGGCGGATTCCGCCGGAGGAAACCTCTCGACCGAGGAATATGCTTTCGGCGGCGGCTATGTCCACCGGGTGGGACGCTTCGACCTTGCGATCCGGGGCGACTACCGCGCCGGACAGGAATACCGTCAGGTCGATCCGCGGCCCCACAACGTCGTGTCGGATTTCACGATCAAACTCGGCGTAGGCATGCAGTTCCCTCAGTACGTTTTGGGGCTGGACCTGCAGGGGCGGCTCTATAAACAGGATCAGGACATAGACTTTTTCTATCCGCCCGGCGCCAGCTCTTCCGAGCTGTATATGACCGGACTGGGCAGTTATTACACCCGCTATTCACTGAACAGCGAGAGTTTCAACATCGGCTATGACGGAAAGGGTTGTCTGCTGGCGGCACAGCTCATGCCGCGGCACGCGAAAGGCTGGTATGCCCGTGCCGCATTCGAAAGCCTTACGACGGAGCGGCTCAACAAATCCAACAATACGGTCCCCATAACCCGGCTCAAAACCCGTCAGGCGACCCTCTCCGCAGCCTACCGCAGCGGCCGCTGGAGCCTGCGCGCCGGAGGCGGCTATGAACTGCGCCGCAGTATCGAAATGATAGCCGACCGTACGGGACACAGCGTCATCGTCGATGAACAGGCGATGTATAAGAACCGTATCTGGCACGCCGACGCCGAAGCGACCGTCGAATGGCGGCGCGGCACGGTGAATTACATGTTCAGTCCCCGCGCGGAATGGCGGCAGTCCACGGCCACGTACGCCTATCCGGCACGGCGGATGCGGCTCGCGCAGTTCTGCGGAGCGGTACGCGGCAGCGCAGAATGGCTCCGTCCGCAGTGGCGCGTGAAAGCGACGGCAGGAATCGGCTGTTACGTCTCGCCCGACGAGGAGGTTTCGCTCAGCAACGTGCTGAACAACATTTCGGAATACCTGACTTACACGGCGGCGCGGCTGAGCGGCCGGGCCGTCGCCCCCGAGGTGTCCCTGCGGGCCGAACGCCGCCTGAGCCGGAATCTGGCCTGCTTCGCCGAGGCGGGGTGGACGCCCCGGTTTTACAGCGGAGGATTGTCCGAACACGTTCTGACGGCGACGTTCGGCATCCTGTTCTAAACGATCGAACCAATATTTGTCAAACCAATAATAAAAACCAATTATGAAAAAGCTTTTCTTAATTCTCACTACGGCCCTCTTCGCAGCGGGCTTCGCATCCTGCACCGACGATCCCGAAGAAACGGTCAATCCCCGTCGTCGTATCCGAAATCTTGCGCGCGCTCGGCGGCAATGTGCTGGTAAACGTGCCCGAGGAAAATTTCGACGTGAATATTCCCGCCGATGCTGCGTCGTGGGTTCAGATCAATGAAGCCGAATCTTCGGGCAAAGCGCTGGTGCTGTCCGTCGATGAGAACGAAACGGGGACGGAACGTTCGACCGTCGTGAACGTGACGCGGAGCGGCAAGAGCACCGTTCTGGCGACCGTAACCATCAAACAGAGCGACATCACGCTGCAAGCCGGCGAATTCGTGATCGAGGAGATCTACTTCACAGGCACGGCGCTTCCCGAAACGGGAGAGCCTGACAGGTGGCTGGGCGACCAGTACATCAAGATCCGTAACAACTCCGACGAAGACCTCTATGCCGACGGCATGATGCTGATCCTTTCGAGCGGACTCAATTCGGGCAGGAACAGCGAGATGATCGAAGGCAAGGACTTCCGCAAGGAGTGTTGTGCGGGCAATGCGTTCTACTGCATTCCCGGCAACGGACAGGATGTGCTGGTCAAAGCCGGCGAGTCGCTGATCGTCGTCAACAACGCCCAGAACCACACCATCGGCAACCCGAACTCGTGGGACGCCACGAAAGCCGATTTCGAGTGGTACGACGTTTCGTCGAACGAGAACTATCTGGATATCGACAACCCCGACGTGCCCAACCTCGACAAATGGTACGCTTCGACATTGACGGTCCAAGTGCTCCACAACCGCGGCTTCAACGCCGTGGCTATCGCCATGCCGCCCGTCGGCCTGACTGCAGAGCAGTTCCTCGCCGAATACCCGCTCGAAGACGCCCAGTATATCTTCCACTCCCCGAACGGCTCGGACTACACGATGCCGCTGCGCAACTGCTACCGCGTGCCTAACGAATGGGTGCTCGACGCCGTGAACACGGGCTGCCGCGACGAATACTACATCGCCCCGTGGGACGCTTCGCTCGACGCAGGTTACGCATGGTGCGGTACGGCCGACGGAGATGCCGACCGCTTCGGCAAGTCGGTGATCCGCAAGACCGGTTCCGACGGCAAACTCATCGACTCGAACAACTCGACCAACGACTTCGAGTCCAATACGAAGGCGTCGCTGATCAAGTAAGCCGGAAGAACGACCATTCTTTATGACCGATTCTGTCATCGAATGCCGCAACCTCACCCATTGTTACGGGGAGCGGCTGATATACAAAGACCTGAGTTTCGAGGTTCCGCGCGGGCGGATCCTCGGACTTTTGGGTAAAAACGGCACCGGAAAAACCACGACCATCAACATTCTGAGCGGCTATCTCCAACCGCGCGCCGGACAGTGTCTGATCTTCGGCGAGGATATCCGCACGATGCGGCCCGAAACCCGCGCCCGGATCGCCCTGCTGATCGAGGGACACGTGCAGTACGCCTTCATGACCATCGAGCAGATCGAACGGTTCTATGCGCGGTTTTATCCCCGCTGGAACCGTGACGCCTATTACGGACTGATGGAAATGCTGAAGGTGGCGCCCCGGCAGCGCATCTCGCGCATGTCGTGCGGACAGCGTTCGCAGGTGGCCTTAGGGCTAATTCTCGCCCAGAACGCCGATCTGCTCGTGCTTGACGACTTCTCGATGGGACTGGACCCCGGTTACCGCCGCCTGTTCGTAGAATACCTGCGCGACTATGCGCAGAGCGAGGAGAAGACCGTTTTCCTTACCTCGCACATCATTCAGGACATGGAAAAGCTCGTGGACGACTGTATCATCATGGATTACGGAAGCATTCTGGTACAGATGCCCGTCGGCGAACTGCTCGGTACGTTCCGGCGATACACCTTCACGCCGGGCGCCGACGTCACGATCCCCGCCGGCGACGGCCTCTACCACCCGAGCGTCGTGAACGGGCGCGCCGAACTCTATTCGTTCGACTCCCCTGCGACGGTACAGGGCGTGCTGGAGCGCGCGGGCATTGTCTGCAGCGACCTGCGCGGCGAAACGCTGAACCTCGAAGACGCTTTCATCGGACTGACCGGAAAATACTAAACCCGAATTATGATCAAAGCCATATTCTACAAAGAGTGGATCAAAATGCGCTGCTTCTATCCGCTGAGCGCATTGTTCCTCTTCGGAGCCACCGCCTATGCGCTGCTGCGCGTCCAACGGGTGATAACCTTCAAGGGTGCGGCGCACGTCTGGGAGGTGATGCTCGAAAAGGAAGTTGTCTTCATCGACATTCTCCAATACCTGCCGGCCCTGCTGGGCGTATTGCTCGCAGTGGTTCAGTTCGTCCCCGAAATGGCCCAGAAACGGCTGAAGCTGACGCTTCACCTGCCCTTTCCACAGTGGAAGATGATTCTGCTGATGTCAGGCATCGGGCTGGGAGCGCTGGCATTGCTGTTCATCGTGCAAACCGCCGTGCTGTGGGGGTACTTCCACGCCCTGCTGGCGCCCGAACTGGTCGCGCGGATTCTGCTGACGGCGCTGCCGTGGTATCTGGCCGGGCTGACGCTCTACCTGCTGACGGCATGGATCTGTCTCGAACCCACATGGAAACGGCGGCTGGCGAATCTGCTGATCGCCGTGGGCGTCTGCCGGATCTTCTTCCTCTCCGACACCCCGCAGGCCTACGACGGCATGCTGCCGTGGCTGGCGCTGCTGCTGGTATGTTCGCTGTTCTTCCCGCTGCTTTCAGTATACCGTTTCAAGCAGGGATGTCAGGATTAACCCGCAAAACGACAAATCTATGATAAAGAGTATCAAAACCGGAATAATCCTCCTTGCGGCGCTTCTGCTGGCATGGCTGCTGCCGTGGTGCTACGCGTTCGTGTTCGCATCGCCTTCGTGGTCGCCGTTCACGCTCTACAGCTGCGTGACGCACGGATTCGCATCGGTGGATTTCGACCGCGAAAACAACGTCGCCGGACGCGATCTGCAGGGCAACACCTACACCCAGCAGCAGTTCGACAGTATCCTGCCGACGTTCTATTACCGCCAACTCGCCGCCGAAGGGAGGTTTCCGTCCGAAATCGAGGGCGTGGCGGTCGAATCGCGCGACGTGGAGCGCACGAACTTCATGTTCCGCACGTCGCCCGGCGAAATCAACCGCCGCAGACCGACGGTCTATCAACTGCTGGAATCGATGCCCGACCGCATCGATTTAGAACCGGCGACGGACGTGTTCCGCATCACCGGCGAGGGAATCGAGTTCGTCGATATGGAGACCAACACCATCGACCAAAAGAAGAGCGCGGCATTCACCAAAGTCCTGCGGGACAAGGGATTTTCGTTCCCGGCCCGCGTCGTCTCCGGCAACCCCTCGACGCGCAAGCGGTACGACAACGGCTACCTGCTGGTGGACGACGCGCAGCGCGTCTACCACATGAAGCAGGTCCGCAGCCGCCCGTTCGTGCGCCGTACCGACGTTGCGGACTCGCTGCAAATCGGCCAGATTTTCGTCACGGAGTTCGCCGACCGCAAAAGTCTCGGTTTTCTGGTGGACAGCGAAAAGCGTTTCTATACGCTCGGTGCGGAGGATTACAAACTGCACGAGATTCCCGTCGGGAAATTCGGCCCCACACGGGAGAACATGATGATCATCGGCGACATGTTCTACTGGACGGTCACCATCCAAGGCGCCGAATCGAAACGCTATGTCGCCGTGAACGCCCGCGACTATTCACTGGCGGACGAATACCGCCCCGAAGAGAAACCGCAGGCATGGGCCGAGTACGCAAAATACCTGTTTCCCTTCGAACTGTCGTTCACCTCGCCGCTGGACGGCTACGTAAAGCCCCGGATTGCGGAGGTGTCGTTTCAGGCCCTCTGGCTGGGACTCGCGCTCGGCGCGTTCTATGCGCTCATCCGCCGCAGATCGCCCGGCGGACGGCTCTGGCAGACCGTCGGCGTCGTCTTGTTCGGACTCTTCCTCTTCGTCCCGCTGCTGGTATTCGGCACGGCAAAACGATGACAACAAACCCATACGCAAGAGAAGGGCGGACGTTTTCGACGTCCGCCCTTTTATCACACGCAGTTTCCCGGATCAGGTCAGGAAAATAAACAGCAGCGAAATCAGAATCCCCGCGATCAGCTCGACGCCTCCGCGGCCCCGCAATCCTTTCGGGCCGCGCATCATCACCAGCCCGGAAAGCACGATTACGATCAATCCCGCTAAAAAGACATCCGAAAAGACCGTCCACCAGCGCGACGGATTGTAATGCAGCCGGTTCAGACTGCTCAGCACGGGCCGCTTGCGGATCGACTCGTAGACGGCGTGTCCCGACGCCAGATCGACCGTCAGCGAACTGCCGCCCCGGATAAAGACTTTCAACCGGTCCGGTTCGGGAAAGTAATGTTTCAGGTAATTGCCCTCCTCGCCGACGCGCAGGAGCAGTTCCTCGGCCCGCGCACGGGTCCACTCCTGCTCGGCGCGCGGTATCTCCTGTGCGAAGACCAGCTCGGTCCGGCGCACCGAATAATCGGAATTGAAATCGCGTTTGTGGTTGAGCATGAAGCCCGAAACCGCATAAATCAGCAGTACGCCCGAAAAGAAAAAGGAGAGGTCGCGGTGAACGGGCCTGCTCCATTTCCTCACGGCGGACATAAACGACCGTGTCCCCATGACGTGCAAAACTTCTTATTTCAAAACTTCATAACTCCCGCCGTCCACATGGTAGAACGAAAGGTATTCCTTGCCTTCTTTGGCTTTGCGGTCGGCGATACGGGCACGGAAGTCGGCGATACGCTTTTCGGTGCTGCTGGCAACCGATTCGCCGCGGGCCTGCTGTTCCGCGCTGCATCCGGCCTCGCCCTCCCCGTGCTGCCGGGCGATCTGGTCCTTGAGCCGCAGCTCCCACTCGGCAAGGTAGGCTTCGTCGATGCGGTCTTCGACCAGCGTGCCCGTCACCCGCACGACGTTGTTCACGCATTCGGGCTTGAAGCTGCCGATCTTCTCTCCGGCTTCAATGCGGATCACCTGCGTATCGTCGGTTCCCATTAGGAAAATCTTGCGGCCCCCGTGGCGGCAGATATGCGTGCAGACGCCCTCGACCGTCACCTTGCCGCCGGTCAACTTCTCAGCATCGGCGAGCAGGTTATCGACCTCCATGACGGAACTCTGCGTTTCTGAGGTTTGAGTCTCCGAAGCGTTCTTTTTATTCGGGTTCCCGCCGCACCCAGCAAGGAAAAATACGGCGGCTGCAAGCGCCGCACAATAAACGAAATGTCTCATAATCGGTTTGAATTTTTTCTTCGTTTTCCGCATTCGGCGCAACGGGCCGTCCCGCAGCGTCTCGGCAGATTTTAGTAATACAAAGAAACGACATTACGCCGGGAACGGCAATACCTAATTTTAGGGGTTTTCAGGAGCCGCAATACCTTTATAGATGGATAGCGGCCGCTCCGAGACCGGGGTTTCAACGCTCCGTGATCTTATAATCTTCGCCCAGCACCCGCTGCAATTCGGCCAGCTCCGGCTCCCGCCCAGTGAATTCGACCGTCGCGGCAGGAGGATCGAGAGTAACAACGGCACGGAGACCTTCGATGCCGTTCAGGGCCTTTTCGACATGCATCCGGCAGTGGTTGCACATCATTCCTTCGATACGATACTCTTTTTTCATGGCTGTTTGTTTTTTGGTTATAAATTCTGTATTTATTTTATGGACGGCTTTCGTGCCGAGCCGTTTTGTACTCAGCTGCAGGCTATTGGCCACAACGCTCACACTACTCAGGGCCATGGCGGCCCCGACGAGCATCGAATTGAGCAGAAACCTGGTCAGCGGATAGAGCACGCCAGCGGCGACAGGCACGCCGATCAGGTTGTAGATAAACGCCCAGAAAAGGTTCTGCCGAACGGTGCGCACGGTCGCGGCCGAAAGGCGGACCGCCGCGGCGATCTTCGTCAGGTCGGACGAAAGAATCGTGACCTTCTCCACGTCGATCGCAATGTCGCTCCCCTGCCCCATGGCAATGCCCAGATCGGCCTGCGCCAGCGCCGCACTGTCGTTGATGCCGTCCCCGACCATTGCGACACAGCGACCATGGCAGCGAATTCTTTTGTCATAAGAAAATTGCAAAAACTATCGGTACAAAAGTATGTTTTGTCGATTCATATGCTTCCCTGACAGAAAAGGGGCAATTGAAAATCAGAATAAACCATCAGGCAATATATACTGAATGGGGCAGATTTCTTTGTGTTAACGGAAGAGTTTATTAAACAAGTGCAATACAATGAACAGAAGACATCGGGAAAATTAAAATTTTCTTCGTCTAAAAAAGTTCTTTAAACTAATTTCTTAAAATTGCACTCGCCGGTTGACCCTGCCTAATTTGCCCATCTCGAAAATTTTTCGTATCTTGCGATAGGTTATTTGAAATGCGGTATTTGAGCGCAAGAAGCTGAAAACAAACCGTTGCCTTCTCGTTACCTACTCTCCTATACAAAAATGTAACTACCATATAAATCAAGTCGTTACATTACTTTAATCCCGCACCCCTGATGGCCGATCCTTTTTCATACAGCGGTCATCAAAAGGCTGCCGGTCAAAAAGCCTCCCGGTAAAGCGCCAGAATCTCTTCGGCACTCGTATCGCGCGGATTTCCGGGCGTGCAGACGTCGGCCAGCGCCGATGCGGCCAGCCGCGGCAGATCCTCCTCACGAACGCCGAGCGACGAGAGCCGCTGCGGAATACCTACACGGACAGCCAGCGCCCGGACTGCATCGACGGCGGCCTGAGCCGCCTGCCGGGTGTCCATGCCCGCCGTATCGACGCCCATGGCGCAAGCCACATCGCCGAACTTGACCAGCGACGACTCCATGTTGTATTGCATCACATAAGGCAGCAGCAGCGCATTGGCCACGCCGTGGGGAATATCGTAAAATGCACCCAGCGGGTGCGCCATGCCGTGTACCAGTCCCAGCCCCACATTCGAAAAGCCCATGCCGGCGATATACTGCGCCACGGCCATCCCCTCGCGGGCCTCGGTGTCGGCGCCGTTCTCCACGGCGGCGGGAAGCCAGCGGGCGATCAACTCGACGGCCTTCAGTTCGAACATGTCGGTCAGCGTCCACGCGCCTTTGGTGATATAACCTTCGATGGCGTGCGTGAGCGCATCCATACCCGTAGCGGCGGTCAGTCCCCTAGGCATGGCGGCCATCAGCTCGGCATCGATAATAGCGACGGCAGGAATATCCTTGGGATCGACGCACACCATCTTCTTGGTATTCGCTTCGTCGGTGATGACATAATTGATCGTCACCTCGGCAGCCGTGCCCGCCGTCGTCGGAAGCGCGAAGACGGGAACACTGCGGTTGGCGGTCGGCGCCACACCTTCAAGCGAGACCACGTCACCGAACGCGGGGTTGGCGACGATGATGCCGACGGCCTTGGCCGTGTCCATCGCCGAACCGCCGCCGATGGCGACGATCGCATCGGCGCCCGAACGGCAGAAAGCTTCGACCCCGGCCTGCACATTCTTCACCGTCGGATTCGGCTTCAGATCGCTGAAGATTTCATAGGCGATACCCGCTTCGTCCAGTACGCCGGTCACCTTGCCCGCCACGCCGAAGCGGATCAGATCCTTGTCCGTAACGACAAACGCCCGGACATAGCCGCGCCCCCGGAATTCATCGGCCAGCATACGGCGCGCCCCGGCGCCGAAATAGGAGGTCTCGTTGAGAATGATTCTGTTCACAGCCATAATCCGTCCGGTTTAAAGGTTGAAAGCCTCCTTGAGTTGCTGCATCTGGGCGTCGCTCATGCCTGCGGGCGTGAATCCCATCGCACGGCCCGACATGTAGATCTGCGCCGACTTGGAGAGCGTGTCGATCATGTCGAACGGCTCGATGACGTTTTCTCCCACGCCCAGCGCGCCGTGCTTCTCCCACAACACCACGTCATAGTCGTCGAGCTGCGCGATGGTCGCATCGGCCAGTTCGATCGAACCGGGCAGCGCATAGGGCACGATGCCGACGCCCTTGGGACAGAACGCGCGGGTTTCGGGGATCATGCTCCAGAGGAGCCTGCTCAATACGTCCCGCCCCAGAAACGCTGCATTGTGGGTCATCGCCACCAGTTCGATGGGATGGGTGTGGATCACAACCTTCTGGTTGCGGCCCCTGCCGAGCAGATAGTCGTGGATCGAGAGGTGTGAGGGCAGTTCCGAGGTGGGTGAAATATATTTTTCAGCTACGATCGCATAGCTGCGGCCGTCGTCGGAGATGCGGATGACCGCCATGTTGTCCATCGGCGAGGAGCAGACGTACCGCATGCGGCGGTTGGTGCCCGTCACCAGAAAGAAGTGGCCGCACAGGTTTTCGACCGGACGGGCCAGCGCAACGGGTTCGCCCAGCGGCGGCAGGGCGCGGAGCGCGTCGTCCGCCACGTCGGTAACGTTATAGGAGATATTGCCGCCGTTGCGCTCGGCCCAGCCTTTCTGCCAGAGGTATCCGGCCACTTCGGCCACCTCGGCGATGCGTTCTGTTAATTGTCGGTTGTATTTCATGGATTGCAGATTTTAAAACAACGAGGGGAAAAAGATGGAAAACAAAAGAATCGCAAGTCCCAGCACGAGCATCGAGACCGCCTGTGCGCCGCTGCCCTTCCACTCTTTGAGGGCAATGCCCCAGAAGTTGGAGAAGAGCACGTTGAGCGACATCAGGATGCTCCACGAGAAGGCCAGCAGGACAGGCGTGCCGGAGAGAAAGCTCCTTCCCATTTCGAGTCCGAAGAACTGCGAGTACCACAATCCGCCGGCCAGCGCACAGAAGAGCAGGTTCACGGTCAGCCGACGGCCTTTCACCGCCATGTATTCACCGCCCGTACGGTTCTTGCGGTTCTCGCGCAGGCAGTAGGCCGCATTGGTCAGGAATCCGCCGAAGGTAACCAGCAGGATCACGGGCAGTCCGGCGACGAGCGCATCGGCGCCCGCGGTCTGCATAGCGGCGCGGACCGGCGCTCCGGCGTCGAGTCCCAGCGCGAAGCAGGCGCTCATCACGCCCGCCAACAAGGCGACCAGCAGACCTTTGGTCAGGGCAAAGTCGCGGACGGCGGCCCGTTTCTGCTCCTCGCTCATATTGCGCGCCCGCAGCGAACCCGCATAGCCGATCACGGCGATACCGGCCAGCGTGACGCACACCCCCAGCAGCAACAGCAGTCCGTCACCGTGCAGCAGGTCCCCTCCGGCAAAAAGTGCGGGCAGGAGCGTGCCGAACGCCGAGCAGGTCCCCAGCGAGACCGACTGTCCGAGCGCCACGCCCAGATAACGCATCGACAGACCGAACGTCAGGCCCCCGACGCCCCACAAGGCGCCGTAGACGACCGCCTTCAGCGCGCCGCCGGCTCCCAGCAGTGCGAAAAGAGAATTTCCGGAAGGCACGGCGGCCAGCGCACCCGCCAAGGGGGAACACCAACCATGCGAAGATGCCCTGCACCAACCAGAAACTCTCCCAGCTCCACTGCTTCACCCTGCGGATAGGCACATAGGAACTGGACTGGCCGAAGCTGCCGACAGCGATGATCAACAGGCCGAGAAAAGTATTCATAGCCGGTTAGCGTTTCGAGGTGACTTCACGCTCGTACTTCTCCACGTCGGCGATATAGTCCTCGCCCGCGGGAACGCCGTTCTGCATGCAGAAATAGTTGTAGACATCGGCCCACGGCATCGACTTGCTCTCCTCCAGAAGTGCCAGACGCTCGAAATAGCGGCCTCCGGCTTCGTATCCGCGCAGTTTTTCGATCGGCGTGAGCATCGCCAGCAGGAACGCCTTCTGGGCCGCACGGCTGCCGATGACATAAGCGCCGATACGGTTGATCGAAGCGTCGAAGTAGTCAAGTCCGACATTCACACGGTCGAGCGCCCCGGCCCAGACGATCTCCTGCGCCAGCATCTGTACGCTGTCGTTGAGAATAACCACATGGTCGCTGTCCCAACGTACCGGACGGCTCACATGGAGCAGGATTTCGGGAGAGAAGAGCAGCATCGACGAAATTTTGTCGGAGACCTCCTCCGTGGGATGAAAATGGCCCATGTCGAGCGTCGCCATCAGTCCGCGGCTGACGGCATACCCCATGTAAAACTCGTGCGAACCGACCGTGAAACTTTCGAGACCCGTGCCGAAGAGTTTGCACTCGACGGCATCTTTCACGTTGGGGCACTTGGTGCTCGAACACGCGGTCGAGCGACTCCCTGAGCAGCGAACGGTAATAGTAGCGGTTCACCGTCAGGTCCTTGGAACCGTCGTGCACCCAGATGTTGTGGCAGGCCTTGCTGCCCAGCTGACGGCCCATTTCGTCGGCGATGCGGCGGCTGCGCACGGTATGCTCGACCCAGAAATCGCGGACGGCCTTGTCGGGATTGGCCAGCGAAAGATCGCCGCTCTTGGGGTGCGAGAACGAAGTCGAGTTGAAGTCGAGCTTCATGTCGTTAGCGCGCGCCCAGTCGATCCAACTCTGGAAATGTTCGGGTTCGATCTGGTCACGGTCCACCTTTTTGCCCTTGAAATCGCCGTATATGGCATGCAGGCTCAGCCGGTGGCGGCCGGGAATCAGGCTTTTGGCCTTTTCGATGTCGGCGCGCACCTCGTCGATGTTGCGGGCCTTGCCGGGATAGTTGCCGGTGGCCTGAATACCGCCCGTAAGCTGGCCGTCGGGGTTCTCGAAACCCGTCACGTCGTCGGTCTGCCAGCAGTGCAGCGACAGCGAAATCCGCTGCAGGGCGGCGAGCGCCGCGTCGGTGTCCACGCCCGTTTCGGCATAACGCGCCTTGGCCGCTTCGTAAGCTTTGATAATTTGATCCTGTTTCATGGTGTCTATCTTTTTTTCGATTATGAGATTAATTGAACTTTTTATCCCTGCCGGCAACCACTCCCGCAAGCAGGGTTTCGAATCTTTCATAGGCAGCGTTCCACATCTGCGCGTTTCCGGGCAGAAAGGTTTCAGTCGGCACGCAGCGGGCGATCATGCGGCGCATTTCGGCCAGCGACGACACCCGTCCCGCGGCGTACGCCTGCATCATGACATTGCCGATGGCCGTCGCCTCGGCGGGTCCCGCCACGACGGGAATGCCGGTCGAATCGGCAGTGAACTGGTTCAGAAGCGCGTTCTTCGACCCGCCGCCGATGACGTGGAGTTTTTCGATGGGGAAGGGTGCCAGCGCCCGGAAATCGTCGAGCACCATGCGGTATTTGAGGGCCAGACTCTCGAAAATCGCGCGGACGGTCTCCCGTGGGTACGGGGCGGAGTCTGCCCCGTCCGGGTACAGAATGCGGCGATAGCCGCCGGCATGCAGCCCGGACGGGCGAACGATTCGTCGTCGGGGTCGATCAAAATCCGGAAGGGAGGCGCCGAGTGCGCCATCTCCACCAGTTCGGAATAGGCGTATTCCCGGCCTTCGCGCGCCCAGACTTTGAGACACTCCTCCAGCAGCCACATACCGGTAATGTTTTTCAGCAAGCGCGTGGTGCCCTCGACACCGCCTTCGTTGGTGATGTTGCAGGCCGACGTGCGGTCGTCGATGACAGGCTCGCGCACCTCGATCCCCATCAGCGACCAAGTGCCGGAACTCAGGTAGGCGAACCGCTCGTTCCGGGCAGGAACGGCCGCAACGGCCGACGCGGTGTCGTGCCCGGCCACGGCTACGACGGGAATCCGCTTCAGCCCCACATCGGCCGCCAACCGTTCGTCAAGCAGACCGATACGATGTCCGGGCATCACTACGTCGCAAAAAAGCGACGGGTCGATGTCCATCTTCTCCAGCAGTTCGGATTCGATCCTTCGGGTGCGGGGATTCAGCAGCTGCGACGTCGAAGCGATCGTATATTCGGTAACCATACTGCCCGTAAGCAGATAGCTCAGGGCATCGGGCATGAAAAGCAGCTTCGCGGCAGCAGCGAGTTGCGAAGCCCCTTTTTTGTGCAAAGCATATAACTGGTAAAGCGAATTGAACGGCATGATCTGGATGCCGGTCCGGGCATATACCTCCCTGCGGGAGAGCACTTTGGCGAAATACTCTGCCGGAGCGCCTTCAGTATGGGGGTCCCGGTAGGCATAGGGCATTCCGAGCAGCGAACCGTCGCTGCCGACGAATGCGAAATCGACACCCCACGTATCGATACCGACCGAGGTGATCTCGATTCCCTCGCGCGCCGCGGCCCTCAGCCCTTCGCAAAGCTGCTCGTACAGGGAAAATATGTTCCAATAAAAGTGGCCGCCCAGCGGCAGTATCCGATTGGGGAAGCGGGTCAGCTCGCGGATCCGTAGCTCTCCGTCGGAGAGCGTTCCCAGAACCGTCCGGCCGCTCGTCGCGCCCAAGTCGAACGCAATAAAATGCTGCAGACTCATTGTCCAAATATTACATTTATACGATATTTTTCACTATATTGCAGTCTCGTCAACCTAACTTTTTCCGCAATGGATAATTCCATTCCTGAAGTATCTGGCCATCAGCCAAACCGACCTGAAATGGGGCATGACCATCAACTCGGTGGGTTTCCAGAACATCGCCGCCCACATGTCCTATCCGCCGAACAACCACCCCTCGCGCTACTTGTTCTCGACCGACAACGGGCGTGTACTCAACGAGTATCAGCTGCTCTACATCACACGGGGAAGGGGACGATTCGCATCCCGCACCACGGGCTACGGACGCTACCAGCCCGTCGGCGAGGGCAACATGTTCCTGCTCTTCCCCGGCGAGTGGCACAACTACATGCCAGACCGCGAAACCGGATGGGACGAATTCTGGATCGGATTCCAAGGCAGACACATCGACTACTGGACGGCAAGCAGTTTCTTTACGCGCGAAAAACCGATCTACAACGTAGGCATTCACAACGAAATCGTCCAGCACTACCAGCAGGCCATCCGCGTCGCCATCGAACAGAAGTCGGGATTCCAGCAGGTACTCTCAGGCATCGTCAATTACCTCTTGGGGCTGGCCTATTCCTACGACAAGAACTACGTCTTCGAAACTTCCGAAGTGATCGACCAGATCGGCCGTGCAAAGATCCTGATCGCTGATCAGTTCAAAACCATCCGCCCCAAGCAGATCGCCGAAGAGCTGAACATGAGCTATTCGAACTTCCGGAAGATTTTCAAGGAGTACACCGGATTCGCCCCGGCGCAGTACATTCAGGAGATGAAGCTCTCCAAAGCCAAAGAACTACTCACAAACAGCTCCATGCCCATCAAGGAGATCGCCTATCTGATGGGATTCGAAAACCACGAATACTTCTTCACGGCCTTCAAAAAGAAGAACGGAGTGACGCCCGCCGATTACCGGCATCTGACGCAGGGCAACGCCCTCATACAGGAATAAAAATCCCGCAGTTGTCGGGTCGCATGCTTTTTAAAAGAGGTGCCGGTGATTCTTCCGGCACCTCTTCTTTTCAACCGTTACTGTCCGTAACCGGGATTCGGCTCGATAAGCGGGTTGCCGCTGATCGCGTCGTTGGGAATCGGGAAGACCTTGAAATAGGGATTATTGGTGGCCTTGTGATCCCACCAGTCAGCTTCCACGAACTTGTTCCAGCGCAGCAGGTCGGTACGGCGGCGGCCTTCGCCGAGGAACTCGATACCCCACTCGACCAGCATGCGCCATTCGTCGAGGTTGGCGGCGGTGCAGGGATCGGGATCGGCTTCGTTCTCGAAATTACGCTTACGCACGTCGTTGATCAACCGGGCGGCCTCGCCCTTATCGCCGTCACGCCACTTGCACTCGGCCAGCATATACTGCACTTCGGCCAGACGCGCCATCACGAAACCGGCTTTCCACTGGTTGGGATCGTCGTCCGGAGCGATCGGGTATTTGATAAGGCGTACGCCGGTGTTCTCCTCACCTTCATACTTGGTCGAAGGAACGGCGTCGAGCGACGGATAGGTCGTGCCGACAAGCGACGTGCGGCCGACGTAGTCCACCAGTTCGAGCGGCTTGCCGTCATGCACGCTGTTCTGCCCGGAAACGACGACCGACTTGCCGTTCTTGGCGATCGGACCGAACAGAAGCTGGCCTTCGTAATCGCCGTTGCCGTTGTACTTGTAACACCTCTTGCGCAGGTCGGCATCGTTGAAACGGGCGAAGGTGCGGCCCAATTTGAAATCGGCGTCCGTATAAAGATCACCATTAGGCTTGTGCGACGGCATGATCGTAATTCCGTTCATCGTTCCGGCGCCCTTCAGGCCGAAGAACTGGTCCATCATGTTGGGCTGGTAGAACCATGCCGCATAGGTGTTGTTCTGCAGTTTATTCAGGGCCGAAGGCAGTACCCAGATGTTCTCGGCACTGTTGAGGTTGCTGAACCCGAACGGTTCACGCCAGTCGGAGGCCATCGAATAGTTGCCGTATTTACCTGACAGTATCTCGCTGCAGAGGGTTTCGCACTCCGAATAGTGGTCCTCATTAATGTAGGTCTGGGCGTTGAAATAGAGCCGGGCCAGCAGAACGGCCGCCGCACCGCGATTGATCGTGTAGTCGATCTCCGTCGTCTCGTCCTTCAGCGGCAATACTTTAAGCGACTCTTTGAGCAGTCCTTCGATATGCAGGTAGGTATCCTTGGCCGAACTGCGGGGCTGGGGATCGACGCCCACAGTACCTTCGTAAATCGGCATGCCGCCGTAGAAGTCCAGACCGCGCAGGTAGAAGTAGGCGATCAGCGTCTTCATCTGGGCGATGTGCCCGGCGCGGTCGTCCTCGGTAAATCCGACTTTGGCGTAGTCGGCCGCCTTGAGGTCCTCGATCACTTCGAGCGACAGGGCGACGCCCGTGGTAACCAGACTCCACGCATTGTTGATAAAGGGATTCGAAGTGCCCCAGCTATGGTCTTGGAAACGGAACCAGTCGCCGCCGGTCCATTTCTGCTCCTTCTGGATCACCGCGAACTGGTCGGCGCAAAGCTCCTGCAGAAACCAGAAGCCGACACCGTCGCCGCGCATCTCCGAAGCATAGAGGTGCGTAAACGGACGCCCCATAGCCGAATAAACATCATTTTTGTCTTGAAAAAAGGTCTCAGGAGTCACCTCGCTGTACCATACGGGATCGAGGTCGGTACAGGCCGCGACGCTCGCCAAGGCGGTGAGGGCCGCAATGCTCTTTACAATATATTTTTTCATAGTTTTAACTCGTCTTTAGATTAGAAACCGATCTCGATACCCAGAATAAAGGAACGCGTGCGGGGATATTGGCTCATACCCTCGAAACCGGGCGCCAGACCATTGACGTTCACTTCGGGATCGAGACCCGAATAACCGGTCAGCGTACATACGTTGCGCATGGTGAAGTAGCAGCGCAGCTTCTCGACGTACTTGATCTTGTTGCGGGGCAGCGTGTAACCCAGCGTAACGGCGTCGAGCTTCAGGAAGTCGCCCTTTTCGAGCCAATAATCGAGCAGCATCAGACGGTCGGTATTGGTAATCGCCTTGTTGCGGCGGTAAGCCGTACGCAGCAGGTTCTGGCCTTCGGTGATCTTGCAGTTCACGCCCTGAATCATGTCCGTCACGTTGTAAACGTCCTGTCCCAGCCAGCTGCGGAAGAAGAGATTGAGGTCCCAGTTGCGGTAACGCACCGTGTTGTTCCACGAAAGCACCGCCTTCGGAAGACCGTTGCCCGTCTGCACGCGGTCCTCGTCGGTACCCGAAGCATAGGGGATGACCTTGTTGTCCTTGCTGTAGATCATCGGAGTTCCATCCTCCTCACGGACGCCGGCAAAGCGGTAGAGGAAGTAGCGTCCGATCTCCTGACCGCCGAAGATGCGCACAGCCGAACCGCCGCCGTGAGGCATCGCCTGAAATTCCATATGGGTATCCTTGGCCATGCCTTCCAGCCGGGATTTGCCGACGAACGAACCTACGAGCGACGTATCGAACGTCCAGTCCTTGGTATCCACCACACGGCCGTTCAGTTCGAACTCGAAACCTTTGTTGGTGATGTCGCCGATATTGACCGTCGAAGTGGCGTAGACAGCCGGGGGAGAAGCCACGGGAATACCGCTGTAGATGGCGTCCTCGATCTTGCGGCTGAAGTAGTCCATGCGGCCGTTCAGGCGACGGTTGAAGAGGGAGAAGTCCAGACCCACGTCGAACTCTTTTTTGATCTCCCATTTCATGTCGCGGTTCTGGTTGTGCATCAGGCCGTAGACGGTCATCCACTGACCGTTGTAATAGGTCCACGAATCCTTGGAATACATACGGTAGGCCGTATTGGTGTTAAAACCCTGATTACCCGTCGTACCGTAGCTTACGCGCAGCTTCAGGTCGTCCACGGCCCGGACGTTGCGCATGAATTTCTCCGACGAAATGCGCCAGCCAGCCGAGATGCCGGGGAAAAGACCCCAGCGATCGCTGTAGAATTTCGAAGAGCCTTCGTAACGCAGGTTCAGCGTCACGAGGTAGCGGTCGTCGAACGAATAGTTCACACGGCCAAAGAAGGCGATCAGGCGGGTCGTAGGGCTTTTGTAGGAACCCATACCGGCTTTGCCGTCCGAGAGGTAGGTTCCGGCGCCGAGATCCCACGGTCCCAGACCGTCCACCTGAAAGTCGGAGTTGCTGGCCGAGAAGTTGTCGCCGTTGAACTCTTGGAACGAATAACCGAGCACGGCATTGAGGTTGTGACGGCCGAAACGGCGGTCGTAATTGGTCGTCAGATCGAGCATCTTGTCCATCGCTTGTGAGAAACTGTGCGAAGCCGTGCCGTTGTAATGGTTTTCGAGCGACTCGCGGTGCAGCTTCGAAACGAAATTCTCCGACTTGTTCTTCACATGTTTGTAGGCGGTCTGTGCCGTCACCGACCAATGGTCCGTGAGGTTGAGTTTGAGCGAAACGTTGGCCAGCATCAGGCTCGACGAATTCGAATTGTCGCGCAGATTCACTTCGGCCACGGGATTCTTGAAATAGGGCTGGTTCAGGATCATATAGTAGCCCGATTCGCTGGCAGGATCGTAAATCGGATAGGTCGGGTTCAGGCTCGATGCCCATTCGAAAATGCCGTTATCGACGTTGGTCCAATTGACATTGGTATAGTTGATCGTCGCGGAAAGCTCCAGACGATCGTTCAGGAATTTGAAATAGGAACTCAGGCGGCCGCCGATCTCCTGACGGTCGTTCTTGATCGCGACGCCCTCCGCATCGCGCACGTAACCGCTGGCGCTCACGCGGAACTTGTCCGTACCGCCGTTGGCCGAAAGGGCGTAGCGCTGGCTGAAAGGCGAGGACTTGGTCACGGCGTCATACCAGTCGGTCGAACCACCGAAGTCATAGACGTTATTGACGCCCGTACGTCCGTATTCGCGAAATTCGGAAGCCGAGAGCAAATCGGGCTTCTTGGCGATCGACTCCAACTGAAGCTCGGTCGAAAAATTGACCGAAATGCGGCCTGCCTGCGGACGTTTGGTCGTAATCAGCACGACGCCGCCCGTAGCGCGGGTGCCGTAGATAGCCGCTGCCGACGCATCCTTCAATACCGTGATCGACTCGATGTCCTCTTTGGCCACCAGATCGATCTCTGCACCCGGTACACCGTCGATCACCACCAGCGGTCCCTGATCGCCGCTCACCGAATTTACGCCGCGCAGCTGGAGCGAAGCACCTGAGTTGGGGTCGGAACCATTGGTGGACTGAATCGAAAGACCGGGGATCTTGCCCTGAATAGCCATCAGAGGCGAACTGGTGCCGGCTATAAAGTCGTCCTGCGTGATTTTCGAAACCGAGTTGGTCAGCGACCGCTTGTCGATCGTACCGTAACCGACCACTACCACGGCGTCGAGGTTGTTGCTCGGTTCGAGCGAAATCTCGAAAGAGGTCCGGTTGCCGACCGGCAGCGTTTGGGTGACGTAACCCACATAGCTGACCTGAAGTTCGGCTCCGGGATTCACCTCGACGGCGAAAGTGCCGTCGGCGCCGGTCGAAGCGCCGTTGGTCGTACCTTTCTCGACGACATTGACGCCGATCATCGGCTCGCCCGCCTCGTTGAGGACCGTACCGGTCACACTGATCTTGGGCTGGGCCGCACACACGCAAACCGAGGAGACCGAAAAGCCGGCCAGCAGGAGCAGGAACAGCACGTTCCGCTTCAGGCATGCGCCGAACCGGTCGAGTCCCGATTTCGCATAGAAGTTCATGACAATATTCTTCATTTGTTCATGGATTAGGTTAATAAACAGATTGTATGATTTGGTTTTTTGTCGGGTGGATCGCTCCTGTCATTTTCAATAATGACCTGTCAGGAAAAAGATACGGAGCCGGGGAAATTCCTTATCTCATAGAGCAGGAAGTTTTAGGTTAATAATCGGATTAGATTCTGTCAGTTTTAAGTTTTAAACAAAATTAGAGAGGATTTACAGGAGTTTTATTAATCATTTTGATAGAAAAATTTGAAAAAATGACACGATAGCAATTTTAGGCAATCCGCGCAAATCCAGCAGGCTGGAAACGATCGCCGTATATACTATAGGAGCGTCGGAAAGCGGTTCATTTGAAATGTCATTTTTTTCAATCCTTATATCAAAAAGTTTAATTTATGAGCAAAAACATCTCCCTACTTTTGTATAACCCGAAACAAAACGCCCACTGCCCCGCCGCGGCATTGGCAACCAGAACGACAACCTAAAACCCGAATCCGAAAACTATGCAACGACTGGCTTTCAAGATGAAGCTCAAACCCGGCTGTGAGGCGGAATACGAAAAACGCCACGCCCGTCTCTGGCCCGAAATGAAGCTGCTGCTCAAAGAGGGCGGCATCGGCAACTACTCGATTTTTTACGATCCCGACACCCTCTCACTGTTCGCCTATCAGGAGATCGGCGGCGAAGGTTCCTCGCAGGAGATGGGCGGCGAAGCCGTCGTCCGCAAATGGTGGGACTACATGAGCGACATCATGGAGGTCAATGCGGACAATTCGCCCGTCTCCGTCCCCCTGCGGCAGGTTTTCTTCCTCGAATAACCGCCGCACCGACATCCGATACAAATATGAAAACCTATAAAAAACTAAAACTATGAGAACACGCTTCCTTCTGTTTTTATCTCTCCTCCCGCTGCTCCTGCTCTCTTCGTGCGACGAGAAGGACGGCCCTACGATCATTCCGCCCAAGGAAAAGCCCGCCTACTACGACGTGACGATCCGCGCGACCGACCATCAGGCCTGCAAGGAGATCACCCCGCAGGCCGACGGCTCCTACTTCGTGGACTGGACTGACGGTTTCGACGCCTTCTTCTTCATGGACATCCAGCTCGACGAGGACGACAAGGCAGCCGGCGCGGAATTCAACCTTTACAACGTATTGGAATTCGAAGTCAAAGGCGCCACGGTAGTGGAAAACACCCCGCTGATCATCTTCCTCGGAAGCACCGCATGGCCCAACTTCTGCTCCGACTGCAAGAACTTCATTCCCATATCGACCGACTGGGTGAAGGTGACTTGCAACTTTATGGAGGACGTACCCAACAAAGCAGCGGCCGCACCATGGACGTGGATGCGCGTAGGTGTCGGCGCCAATGCGCACACCCCGACCTTCTATATCCGCAACATCCGTCTGGTCAACCCCAACCACGGGAACAAATAATCCTGTACCGCCACCGCGGAAGCCTCCGTCCGACCGGCACGGGGGCTTCCGCGAATTAACGCAATCAACCCGACTAAATCCGACCGCCATGCGACAGTTGTTTAAAAATCTGCTGACAATCACCCTATCCGCCGCGCTCTGCTTCATCGCGGGATGCTCCGGCAACGACCGTCTCCCGCCGCTCGAACCCGAAGGGCCGGACCCCGAAAAACCCGCCGTGGAGGGCATTCCGCTGTCGATCCGCAACCGCGACTTCAACAACATCACCTTCACGCAGGAGGGCGACGAATGGATCATCCGCACCACGGGCCTAGACCCGTACATCTGGTTCGACGCCGCGATTCCGGTAAATTTCAAAAAGCAGTATATGCTCGCCTTCGACAGTTTCAACACCACGGAGACACTGCCGCTGGTAATCTTCGTCGGCGAAGTATGCGACGGCGACCATCTGCTCGAAAACGGCGACTACACGCTGCCCCGCACCGAAGGGTGGTCGGCTGTGTCGTACAACCTCTCGAAAGTCAAACAGGCGCCCGCCGTACCGTTCAAATCGGTGCGCGTCCGCTTCGGACTCAACGGCGAACATACGTTCCGCCTGAAAAATCCGGTTTTGCGCGAACCCAACAAGCAGGAGATCGAAGCCGAAGAGAACGAAGCCAACCGACTCAAGGAGGAGCAGGAACTCACCAAACGGCTGAACAGCTATCTCACCAAAAGCTTCACGTCGAAAATAGAGCTGGTCACGGCGGATTACACGGCCGGCACCGTCTCGGTAACGGGTACGACCGACGCGACGGACTTCGACGGCGTCGGACTGGCCGAAATACCGATGTGGGCGGACCAGACCAAACTCACCGCAGTCGAAAGTTTCACGCCTCTTACAGGCGGCTCCATATCGCAGTCGTTCCCGCGTTTCGCCGAAAACGGACGCGACCGCCTGCTTTCGGGATGGGCCGTGGTGCGGCAGGAAGGCAACGGTTATACGCTGCTCTCGGCCGTACACCATACCGACCGAATCGACAATCCGCGGACGAATCTTCCCGAAATGATTCCATCCTCGATCAAGGGTATCGGCGGCTGTCCGTACGATCATGCGGACATGCAGGACCTGAACATCGCCACCGGCACGTTCAACATCATCCTCGACCAGATTCTCTACACCGATCCGGGAGGCGGACGCGAACCCTACGAATATGCGGGCAAGACCTATTACGCCGACGTGAACGGCAGCATGATCAAACAGATAGACCACGACGTAAAAATCTCGCAGCAGCTGGGACTCATGGTCTCGGCCATCCTGCTGGTGCCCGTGAACCGGGGCGCGGCCGAAGGGTCGTG
>VOFJ01003028.1_pt1 | contig 58302 bp, 62 predicted proteins | sample 5384081 | NCBI WGS metagenome assembly VOFJ01 (sample SAMN12384729, study PRJNA508395) | human gut metagenome | isolation source: healthy gut I | host: Homo sapiens | reverse complement strand
TGCTTTTCCATTACGTTTTACCGAGGAGAAGTCAAGATTATCTGTCCGCGGAGATAATGGATTTTTTTCTTTACCTGAAGTACAAAGGCTGGTACGTAATGCCATCATCCGTGCCATGAAGAAAAATGCACAAGAATATCTGCCACCTCTTTATCCGCTTTGTCCGAACAGTATCATTTTGCCATTTAAACACGTGTGAAGATTACACTACAGCAAAGGGGAAGATGGGGAAGTTGTTCAGGGAACAGGCAGTATCAATCTTTCCTGTTATTTGATGTTTGTCTTTCCCATTTGATGGATTAGCAGCACTATTACACGAATTGTCTCTTACCATAGGAAATGAATCACGGCCCTCGTTTTTGGGAGTTGCTGGATAGTATGACAGGAGGGAGAGCTCGTGCCTTGCGTGCGGAGTTACGTAGATTTAATACTGATTTTTGTGAACTATTAAATAGAATTACAATGAAAAACAGATTTTTAAGCATGCTTTATTGGGGCTGTCTTGTTCGTTCTTTAGCGGCCGAAAATTATCACTTATCGGGAGTGATGTGCTTTGGGTAACTGTTCCCGATCATGCCGACTGGTTGTACAAGACAGGCGAGAAAGCGAAGATTGAGGTTCAGTTCTATAAATATGGTGTTCCGCAAGATGGTGTGGAGGTTTTTATATATAGCACAGAGGCGACATGATGCCTTCGGATACCAAGGGAACTGTAAAACTGAAGAATGGAAAAAGCGGTTATTTCTATGGGGACAATGAAAGAGCCCGGTTTTTCGTGATTGTCGTCTGACGGCTAAACTAGGAGGTAAAACTTATTCCCACCATATCAAAGTCGGCTTCTCTCCTGAGAAGCTTCAACCCTTATACCCAGTTGCCTTCTGATTTTTTTAATGAATTCTGAATAAGACTAAGGCGGAAGCAGCCCAGTTCCCTCTGACTTATACTAAAGAGTACGTAGAGAAATATTCTACGGACAAAATGGACTGTTACTTGATCAGACTTCAGCTGAATAAAAGCAGAACCAGTGTATTTATGGTTATCTGTTCTATCCCTAAGGCGGAAGGAAAGTATCCGGTAGTACTGTGTCCTCCAGGGGCCGGTATCAAGACGATCAAAGGGCCTATGAGGCATAAATATTATGCGGAAGAAGGCTGTATCCGCTTTGAGATAGAAATCCACGGCTTGAATCCGGAGCTGGATGAGGACACTTTCGGCGAAATAAGCCGCGCTTTCAGTAGTCGGGAAAACGGTTATTTGGTAAACGGCTTGATAGCCGTGAAAAAATTATTATATGAAACGGGTTTATCTGGCTTGTGTCCGCAGCATTGATTTGCTGACTTCATTACCTGAATGGGATGGTAAAAATGTTATTGTGCAAGGGGGGAGCCAAGGGGGAGCTTTGGCTTTGATTACGGCAGGACTTGACAAGCGTGTTACGGCATGTGTGGCAAACCATCCCGCTTTAAGTGATATGGCAGGTTACAAAGCCGGCCGTGCCGGGGGATATCCTCATCTTTTTAAGAATACGGTAGATATGGATACACCTGCCAAGATGAAGACCCTTGCATATTATGATGTGGGTGAATTTTGCCAAACAGATTACTGTTCCTGTTTATATGACATGGGGATTCAATGACAATACTTGTCCTCCTACTACCAGTTACATTGTCTATAATGTACTGAACTGTCCGAAAGAGGCGTTGATTACCCAGTCAACGAGCACTGGACTTCTGAAGACACAGAATACGGGCATTTGCTTTGGATAAAGAAACACTTGAAATAAATCGATGGAAATAGATGTTTTTAAGATTATAATTGCTATATTTGTTTAGCATAGTGTAGCAACTATCTGTATTTTGATGTTGAACCCTTAAATCGCAAAACAGATATGACCGACCTCACCATTCTAATCGCTGTTATTGCATTGGCATTGTGGCCGCTTGCATTTTTTAGTTCTTCGCATCCGTCATGAGCGTAAAAAACGTAGAGACCGTTTGGACCGTATGACAAAGGAAGACTTGGAGGATATCGGTACGGAAGAGCTGGTTATAGCTGTGCTCAAAAAAGATAGGCTGTCAGCCGGAAACCAATGAGGAAGGACATATTGTCTTTAAATATCAAGGTGATGATTTTTATATTGCGGTAGAGGATGAGGCCCGGTTCATCATGATATGGAATCCGTGGTGGGCGTCTATCAGTATGGATAATCCGGCTTTACCTTACTTAAAAGAGATTGTCAATCTGGTCAATGTGGATTCGTTGGTGACCACTGTCTTTACGGCGGATGAGGATGAGAAAAACGTGGGGCTTCATTCCAAATGTCATACGGTCTTTACTCCCAAAGAAGGCCAATTGGACGAATATCTGAAAGCTATGCTCGATCATTTCTTTGTTACTCACGATGCTATCAAGCAAAATTTGCAGCAACTGGGTAGTGCCGCTTCGGAAAGTGTTAATAAGGAACGGACAAAGGTGAAAGGATTTGCTGCTTATAAAGAGAACAGTACGCCACTGTCTTCTGTCGAAGAAGAGAAAAATAAGGAATGTTTTCATTCGTTCCGGCTTTTTATGAAAGTTGCTTTGATGTATGGTTCAAAGCAACTTTATTTGTGTTTATACTTATGCTAAATCCTTTTTTCTCTTAAGGATTTTTTTTCTTATCTTTAAGTTCTTGCTTCTTGAAATGCCGAAGTTCAACAAGAAGGAGGATGAGTTGGAGAGCATGTTCGACAAATGGCTGTTCGTTCTGCGTAACCTGTCTTCCCTTCTTGAGCGTCTGTGTGTTGCGGAGCCGTGTATTCGATCGTTTTTCGAGGCTGCCGAGATTGCGAAATTCACCTCTAGGGAGTTTGGTGAACATTGGGAAAATTTGAAGAGCTTCCGTGATTGGTATAGCGTAATGTCTACCCCATTGAAGAAAGGACGTGAGGAGGACCCTTAAAGAGGGACTCGAAACAGGTCTTTTAGGAAGGATTTGAAACAGGTCGTAAGGAAGAATGCTAAAAAATGAAGCAGGCCGGTATTGCATTTGATGTAAATTGCCCAGGTTACCGGTTTATCGGCTCAGGAAATAATGTTTCTTTAAGTTCTTTTCTGGAGAAATTGACTTCGTAAAGTGATTAAGTTGGCTTGATGCCTGAAACTTGTTGACCGATTTCCGTTCAAAGAGTTTATTCAAATTATTTCGGTGAATCTTTTTTAAGGAAAGAATCTCTTTTTTTGTGATAGTAATCAATTGATTAACAATTGATTGTTTCCTTCTTTATATATATACTTATTTGTATATCTCTTACCAAGAGATATACATTTTCTGTGCAAAAATAAGCAAAGTTTTGAGAACTAATACATTTTTGGCAAAAAAAATAGGAATTTATATAAAAAATAAGCTTCCAAGTCCATTTTTATACTCCTTTATCCTATTTGAAATAGGATATAATATGTTGATATATTGTTTGTTAGTGTTACTTTCTATAGATCTCTTGGTAAGAGATCTATAGAAAATGTCGTTTTTAAGTTCCTTTATTATATGATAAAGTATGTCTTTGAAGCGATGAGAATGAATGAAATTAACATAGAGCAGATGGAATATCTATTTCTAAGACGTAAACGAAGTAGCGCCGTTTCCGAGCGGCAGAAGAACTTGCTTTTCAAGGCCGCCCAGCGGCATTGGGAGGAGGAGTTTGTCGGCAAGGAAGCGAATATTCGTAAAGTGGACTGTCGTATATATAAAGCTATATTGTACCAGCTTGAGATACGTCAGATATTCCTTGACACTTCGCTTTCGCTGAAAAAACTGAGCGATTTGCTTGAAACAAACCAGACCTACCTGAGTAATGTAGTAAACAAATACTTTGGCTGTAACTTGAAGGAGCTTGTGAACGGCTATCGTGTGGAATATGCCAAGGAGCTTCTTAGTTTCGGTCGTTGTGCATTGAATGACTTGCCTCGTAGTTGCGGTTTCGCTTCTAAAAGCGCTTTCTATTCAGCTTTCAGTAAGGTTGCGGGTGTGTCACCTTTGTCTTATCAGTCACGGGAAAGGAGGAAACGGGAACTACAGGTAATAAACGAACTAAGATATTAATAATGAGATTAATATGTATAATCAATTTTAGTTTTTTAAATTTATAAATTTAAAGTTTTTCTATTATGAACAAAAAGTTTTTAAGTGCAATCCTGTTCGAGCCTTGATGGTTTCGTCAACGGGAACATTTGTGTCTTGTAAAGACTATGATGATGACATTGACAACATCAATAAAGAGTTGTCGACTCTTAAAGGAGATCTGAGTGCTTTACAGGCAAAAAGTAAATGAAGGCAAATGGATTACAAGTTTGGCTCCAACTACTGGTGGTTTTACCGTAACTTTTTCGGATAACACTTCTTATACCATTACGAATGGTAAAGATGGTGCTGCTGGTGCTGATGCTGTGAAATGGGAGATTGGTACTGACGGTTTCTGGTATAAGAATGATGTAAAGACCGAGTATCAGGCTGTTGGTCAAGCTGGCGAAGCTGGTGTTGCTGGTGTATCTCCTTATATCGGTGAAAACGGTAACTGGTTTGCTTATAACACCGAAACAAAAGAAGTGGAAGATACAGGCATCTCTGCTGCCGGAACCAGTACCTACGTGGTGAAGAATGGTGATAACTATGAATTGCATGTGTATAACCAGACTACCGGGGAATATGAGTCAATCGTTCTTCCTGCTACTGCCGCTGCAGCTGCTTTGAACGTGGTGTTTATGCCGACATATAGTGATATGCAGACTAAAGTAGTTGCTATCAATATTTCTGTTGGTGACGATCTTAACGATAAGAACCATTTGTGGGATAATAATGTTTCATTGACTAACGATATTGTTTTCAACTATCGTGTTTCTCCTGCAAGTATTGATTTGGCAAAAGCAAATATTGGTTTCTTGGTAAATGAAGTACAGTCAAGAGCTGCAGGTTTCTATCTTAGATGTTGCTGACAAATCGTTTGCTGATGGTGTTTTGACTGTAAAAGCTAAGGCTGGTGAAGCATTCTCTTTGAAGAATAAGAAATATGCCGTGGCTTTGCAGGTTCAGAATGATGCACAGAGCGCAATTTCTACTTACCATTTGCTTACATCTAATACAATTAATCGCGAAGACTTGACAGTATTCGAAGCTCGTAAGGATGATAATGGAGAGATTGGGTATTTCCAGTTCCCTTCTCTTGATATAAACCTCTTATATACAGGTGAATTGAATGTTGCTGATACTTTAACTGTTGGACGAACTGTTGGTGATTATTATATGACTACTTCGTCATATAGTGACTTGAGAAAATATGGTTTTGCTCCTTACTACGAAGTAGCTAAGAAAGCTGGTGAAGACAAAGGCAATTATTTCACTGTAGAAAATGGCGTTATTAAGACTAATGGACAAATTTCTTCTGTAGGTCATGAATGTACTTTCATCGTATCTGTATATGATAAGAAAGACGGATATAAATTGGCTGAAAAAGAATTAACTGTATCGTCAGTTGAGAAGATTGCTACTACTAAGACTTATACCAAATCTGAAACTCATGAATTAACTCTTGAATCAAAAGATTATAGATTCAAGTTTGATATGAATGATGTATATAATACATTGGGCATGTCTTCTCAAACATTCTGGAGTGCAGGATATACTCGTGAATATTATATTTGGGATGCAGAAAGAAGTGAATATGTACAAACAAGCAGTAGTAATGGTGTTATTTCTGCTGACACAGCATATGAAAACAATGAAAGCTTCTTGTATGTAAACGTTAAGAATATCTTGACTAAGGATCAGCTTGGCAAGTACAAAGTAGTATTTAAAATTGGTAATACAGGTGCAGAAGTTGTTTATGAGGTTAAGGTAGTATATCCTGAAGTAACTTTGGTTAAAGACAATGATTACTGGAAAGACGGTTATATGATTAATGCCGGTAAACTTGTAGGTTCTAATTATATCATGTCTGGTGACTTACGTCGCGGATATAAGAATAAAGACCTTGATTTGGTATTTGAAACAGTAGCTGGTGAAACTCGTACAGATTTTGATTTGACTAACAATATCCTGACCTATACAGGATCTTGCAATGATAAAGAAGGTAACCGTATCAACATTTCTAAGATCGATCCGGTTGATGTAATGGTATTTGTTCTGATTAATGGCCAGAAGATTGACAATGGTACTAAGATCCAGGTTAAGTTTGCTGACCCGTTGAAGAATATCACTTTGAAGAAAGATGCCAAGTTTGAAACTACAGACAAGAAGAATCCTGCCGATAAATTGCAGTTGAATTCTGCAATCAACTTGGTAAGCATTGCTGGTGAAAAAAAGTAATTGAAAACGGTACGATGGATGCTACTATTGCCGGTTACTATAATGCTCAGGCAGCTAAGTTCGAAGTATCGGAAGAGGATGCTGCTAAAGGGAGCTAGTGTAAATGCTACAACGGGTGAATTTACATGGCAGAATGATGGTGTAGCTTTGACAGCCAACAAGACTATCAATGTGAAAGTTACGGTTACATACACTTGGGGTGTTGCGGTTGGTACAATTCCTGTAACTGTAAAATCTAACCTCTAATCTGAATTTAGATGATTAAAAAAATAATCATACTATAAAGTAAAAGTCCGCTTCTCCTTCGTGAGAAGCGGCTTCTACCCAAAGTAGAAATTATAGACTCTTTCAAGCGGGGAAAGCATACGTATCCGGCAACGGGCGTTTCTTTCCCCGCTTTTTTTAAAGGAAATGACTCTGAAGAATAGTTTGTTTCTTTCCCGCTTAGAGTCTGTTCATTGAATTTGTAATCAATAAATTGTATATACCATGAATAAAATAGAAGAGATAAAGAAAAAAATCAGGGATTTGAAGTTAAAGCAGAAGATGACAACTGGGCGTTTGGAATGGAACGATATACAGAGAGAAATAGACATTTTGAATAATAAGTTAAAGCAACTAGAAACAGACAAACCACAATATGGAAAATAGATTATACTTGTACAACTTAGGTATAAAGACATTTGGCGGCTTTGCAACACTGGGTGGGGTTATACAGGCTTTGCAACTATTTACGCAGCCTGATCTTGATATTAAATCAATTTTGCTTTCGTTTCCTGCGTGGGTAGTATATGTATTTGTATGCCTGACTATTATTTTTGCTATGTTGAGGGAACGGTACAAATCGATGAGTCAAAGGGTGGAAGTATTGAATGTTAAATTGAACGAGCAAGATGCAATGATTCGTTCATTGCAGGAAATGATGAAAATTGTGCCATTCAAAGGACGCTTTTTCTTGACCACAGAATATTTATACAATGAATTGGGGGAATATATACAGAATAACATTGATATTGATTCAATAGAGATAAAGAATACAATAGAAAAAAGAGGTATGGGAAACAAGAGAGATTCCTTTGTCCGATTAAATATAAGAGGTGTTGTTTCGCATAAAATCAGTACATTCCAACTGCTGGTGGCAGGTGATACCATTGTTAACTTTGAAGATATAAACATACAAGCGTTCGAGCGTGTTGGTGGGAAGCAGAAAAAATTATGTGCAAGAATTGCTGATAACGGACAGGATTCTTTGTTGAAGCAGGTTGTTGTTTCTTATGGCAAAGTAAAAAGTCCCGGTAGTATTGTTGATTTGATGATTGAATGGTGCTGGCCTAATATGTTGAATGTTACAGATTGTGACTATACTACATTGCCTAATTTTTTTGGCAGGTACGGTGAAACATCTGAAAATGTCTTTGGAATGTAAAGAAGATATAGGTTTTAAATCGGCAAGTATATATAAATATAAAGTCGGTATGGATAAGGCCCAGTTGATTTTGGACGTTGATATGTCCGAAATCACAGATACGATATCTTATGAAGAAGATAATCCGTTAATGAATTCTACTTATATATTGTATTACGAAGTTGCCAGATGATTGGAAATCTGAAAAAATATATAGATAAGGCATCTTTTATGGAACATATAGATGCCAAGCTGCGGCAGAATGAACCTATGATTATAGATTCATTCGTCAGTAATAAATGTAATCTGAAATGTAGACATTGTTATTTTGGAGATGCCCGGCCCATATCAGAGCCGGTTTCTTTGGCAAGATGGAGAAGTTTTCTTGATGAAGCTATTGGAATGGGTATGAAACATTTTCATTTTTCGGGTAAAGAATCTTTTTTGGATAATAGAATCTTTGATATCCTGAATCTTTTAGCAGAGTATAAAGAAGATAGGAAAATATTTTATGGAGTTGTTTCAAATGGAATGAGTATGGATATTCAGGGGTATGACGAAGTTCTTGCAACCAACATCTCATACCTTGAAATTAGTCTTGAGGGCTCTGGCAAATACAATGATTTGATAAGGGGTGAGAATGGATACAATACGGTTTATGAGTTGATTGAAAATGTGGAGCATCGAGATAAAATAAACATTACTTCTACTATTTTTGATGATAATGGAGCTGATTTATTATCCATGTTGCTTGCATATTGGAAATTAGGAGTTGATAAATTTAATTTTGCTCCTATCATGTATTATTCACCATTTGAAATGAAACCATTAAAAAGTTTGTCGTGTGAATCCTTGCTTGGTTTTGTTTCACTCTGTCTTGATTTTATGAATAATGATAACAGTCCGGATGCTATTGATATAAGGATTTGTATGACGAAAGCAATGGCGTATGAACTGTTTCTGAAAGAAAATATATTAACCGGAAAAATAGAGGAATATATATACAGAGGCAATAAAATGAAATATCAGAGGGGGGAATAAGGTGTTGGAGTTTAGTTATCCTTTACTCAGCATTCCATTCCTTAATGAATTGGTCGTTACTCATGATGGTTACATTATATCCTGTGCAGATGATATTCATTATAAGTATCTTGATAAGATCGCTTTACCGAACGTGAATATAGTAAAAAACAGTTTTGCAGAAAATATTGCAAGCGAGAAACGAATTTATTTTGTGTTATTTAGACAAAGAATTATCTCAATATACTAAATGTTTATAATTATGAAAATACAAGAATTTGTAGATGTTCGGGTGGGTGAAAGCACTCAGCCGGATCACGGTTATGAATTGAGTGATAGGTGTATAATAACGAAAAGTTCAAATGCTGTCGCTAGCGGAGCAGGAAGCAAAGGCTTGTTTTCGTATAAAAAGTACTAAGCTGAAAAGTGCTGAATGTAAAATCAATCAGAGTTTACGGGATGTTGATAATGGAGCAGGAAGCAAAGGTTTGTTTAGTGTGAATGTTGATTAGTAAGCATGGCTTTGTAGAGAGGTTTGTTTGTTCTTTTTAACTTCTGAACGTGAAGCTAAAATGTTTGACCTCTTTTGCATGTGGCAACAATAAGTTGACATAAAGCAAGTAATCATTCCTTTTCTTATAAAAGTGTGCTAAAAACACTTATATCTGAAAACATAACAATTATTTTTGTACGTTTTTTAATTAATGGATTGTTTTTATTCAGGTATGAAGAAGAGTTTGACGGCTTTGGCGTTCGGCACATTGGGATTGGGCATTGCCGAGTTTGTAATGATGGGCATTTTGCCCGATGTAGCGAAGGACTTGCATATAAGTATTCCGCAAGCAGGACATTTTATTTCGGCTTATGCACTAGGTGTGTGCGTAGGAGCACCGGGGATGGTTTTGGTGGCTCGTACCCGTCCGCTGAAACATATTCTGTTAGGTTTGATGGTTATTTATATTTGTGGTAATTTGTGTGCTGCCGCTTCAGTGAATTATTGGATGATGTTGATGATGCGTTTTATTTCCGGATTGCCTCATGGCGCCTTCTTTGGGGTTGGTTCCATTGTGGCGGAAAGAGTGGCTGATAAAGGAAAAAGTTCGCAGGCAGTGGCATTGATGGTGTCGGGTATGACGATTGCCAATCTTTTTGGTGTACCTTTGGGTACGTTCATGAGTAATATAATGTCTTGGCGTATTCCTTTTCTCTTTAATGGAGTATGGGGACTGATTACCTTGTTCTATATTTGGAAATGGGTTCCTTCACTGCCTGCTTTGCCAGATACAGGTTTGAAAGGACAGTTCCGTTTTTTGAAGAATCTGGCTCCATGGTTGTTGATATTTACGACTATGTTTGGAAATGGAGGTATCTTTTGTTGGTATAGTTATGTTACTCCTTTGATGACACATGTGGCAGGTTTCAGTGAGAACAGTATGACTTTCATTATGGTGCTGGCAGGTCTTAGCATGACTGTAGGAAACTTGATGGGTGGAAAGTTTTTCTGATCAGTATGGGGCTGCCCGTGTGGTGAAATATACACAGATTATTATGGCCTCCGGTTTGCTTGCCATTTTCTTTGCGGCTTCTGTTTCTTGGTTGGCAGTAATATTGATGTGTGTATGTACGGCAGGATTATTTGCTGTTTCGGCTCCACAACAATTATTGTTACTCCAAAATTCACGCGGAGGAGAAATGATGGGAGCGGCCTGTGTGCAAGTCGCTTTTAATTTGGGCAATGCCATTGGTGCCTATGCCGGTGGGCTACCCATAGATGCCGGATTGGGTTATCGGTATCCGGCTTTGGTAGGAGTTTTTATCGTATTGATCGGCTTTGTCGCTGTTTCCCTTTATTCCAAAAGGGAATCGGCTTCTCTTTCTAAGATATAAATCACATCTCCACTCTTTTTAACCTCTACCCGGCTACCCTCCGGATTCAGGTTGAAAGGTGTGGTCTTGTCTGTTTTGTTATCTACGACCATCAGTACATTATCTTCGGCAAAGCGCTTTATTTCCACTTTCAGGTTGGCGTCGGGCATGGTTTGGTCCAGTAGCAGACTGTCATTTAGATATACCGCTATACTGTCTCCGGCAAAACTATTAGTCAGTTCTATGTTGTAGACTCCTTCATAAGTCTGTACTTTGTCAGCCTTGCGTTGGAAACGGAAGGACATATACAAACAAAAATGATAATAACGGCAAAGACTCCAAAAAGCCAGCATACCGTTACCTATCATGAACTGCTTGTTCGTATTTAAACTGTTTTTATCCATAGTGTTATAAGTTTCTGCAAAACTACAATTTTTTAATAGAATATTTTGTAGCACTGGTAGATAATTTGTATCTTTGCACCGAAATGGATGAATGGTGGGGCTTGATTAAGCCCTTTTTTTGTTCTTAATAGTGAATAAATGATAGATAAAAATGTAGTAACCCGGATTGTTGACGAGTGGCTGGAAGGTAAAGATTACTTTTTGGTAGATGTCACGGTGAGCCCGGATGACAAAATTGTGGTAGAAATTGACCATGCCGAGGGAGTATGGATTGACGATTGTGTAGAACTTAGCCGCTATATTGAGTCTAAACTGGACCGTGAAGAAGAGGATTATGAACTGGAAGTGGGTTCGGCCGGTATAGGACAACCTTTCAAGGTATTGCAACAGTACTTGATACACATTGGTAAGGAGGTGGAAATCCTGACTAAAGAGGGAAAGAAGCTGGAAGGTGTATTGAAGGATGCAAATGAAGAGAACTTTACCGTAACCATTGAAAAGAAAGTGAAACCGGAAGGAGCCAAACGCCCCAAACTGGTAGAGGAGGATATTACTTTTGCATATGATGAGATAAAATACACTAAATACTTAATTAGTTTTAAATAATTATGGCCAAAAAGAAGAAACAATCAGCTTGATTGATACATTTTCGGAATTTAAGGAATTAAAGAATATTGATAGAACAACTATGGTGAGTGTACTCGAAGAGTCTTTCCGTAGTGTGATCGCGAAAATGTTTGGCACTGATGAAAATTACGACGTTATTGTGAACCCTGACAAGGGAGATTTTTTGAAATATGGCGTAACCGTGAAGTTGTAGCAGATGAGGATTTGACGAATCCCAATATGCAGATCTCATTGACCGAGGCACAGAAAATTGATGCGTCTTATGAGGTGGGTGAGGAAGTGACCGATGAAGTAATCTTTGCCAAGTTTGGCCGCCGTGCCATTCTGAACTTGCGTCAGACACTGGCATCGAAGATTTTAGAACTGGAGAAAGATAGCTTGTATAATAAATATATTGATAGGGTGGGTACTGTAATCAGTGCGGAAGTCTATCAGATATGGAAGAAAGAAATGTTGTTGCTGGATGATGAAGGCAACGAACTGCTTTTGCCCAAGACTGAACAGATTCCGAGTGACTTCTACCGTAAAGGCGAAACTGCCCGTGCCGTAGTGGCCCGTGTAGATAATAAAAATAATAATCCGAAGATTATTCTGAGCCGTACTTCACCTGTGTTCTTGCAACGCCTGTTTGAAATGGAAGTACCCGAAATCAATGACGGGTTGATCACTATCAAGAAGATTGCGCGCATTCCCGGAGAACGTGCTAAGATAGCAGTTGAGTCGTATGACGACCGTATAGACCCGGTAGGTGCCTGCGTAGGTGTAAAAGGATCACGTATCCACGGTATTGTGCGCGAGTTGCGTAATGAAAATATCGACGTGATCAACTATACTTCTAACATTCAGTTGTTCATTCAGCGTGCGTTGAGTCCGGCTAAGATTTCTTCTATTGTGTTGCACGAAGAGGAGAAAAAAGCAGAAGTATATCTGAAACCGGAAGAAGTGTCTTTGGCAATCGGTAAGGGGGGAATGAATATCAAACTCGCCAGTATGCTTACCGAATATACGATTGATGTGTACCGCGAATTGGATGAGAGCGCGATGGATGAGGATATCTACCTTGATGAATTCAAGGATGAAATTGATGAGTGGGTTATCACAGCCATCAAGAATATTGGATTGGATACAGCCAAGGCTGTATTGAATGCTCCGCGCGAGATGTTGATAGAAAAAGCGGACCTGGAAGAAAACACGGTTGATGACGTGTTGAGAGTTTTAAGAGCTGAATTTGAAGAGTAACTCTTCAGTCCCGGCTCGTAGTTAATAATTAAAAAACGAGTATGACGATTAGACTGAACAAAGTAACAAGAGATTTAAATGTAGGAATAACGACGGTAGTTGAATTCTTGCAGAAGAAGGGCTATACCATTGAGGCTAGTCCTAATGCGAAAATTACCGAAGAACAATATGCTGTACTTGTGAAAGAGTTCAGCACAGATAAAAATTTAAAAATAGAGTCTGAAAAATTTAGTCAGGAAAGACAGAATAAGGACCGACAACAAAGCTTCTATCTCTATCGAAGGTTTTGAATCTAAGAAAGAGAAAGAAGAGGTGGTGAAAACTGTTATTCCTGAAGAGGCACGCCCCAAACTGAAGCAAGTGGGTAAAATAGATCTGGACAATTTGAACAAGAAAACTGCGTCAAAGGTTGTAGAACCAGCTGCGAAAGTTATTGAACAAACTCCGAAAGCAGAACCCGTGGTGGAAAAGGTGGTTGAGAGGAAGGAAACTCCCCAGCCCCAGAAGGAAACGCCGAAGCCTGTGGTGGTAGAGGAAAAGAAACCGGAACCTGCTCCTCAACCTGCTCCTGCTCCAGTTCTGGAAGAGAAGAAAGAGCCTAAAATTGAAAAGACGGAAGAAAAGACACCCCAGGTGAAAGAGATGGAAAAAGAAACACCCGAAGCAGCACCCGTTCAGGAAAAAGAAGAAGACGATGTATTTAAAATTCGTCCTACTGAATTTAAATCGAAAATTAATGTAGTAGGTCAGATTGATCTGGCTGCATTGAATCAGTCTACCCGTCCGAAAAAGAAATCGAAGGAAGAAAAACGGAAAGAGAGAGAAGAGAAAGATAAGCAGCGTCAGGAACAGCGTAAACTGATGAAGGATGCTATTATCAAAGAAATCCGTAAGGGAGACGATAAGATTTCTAAAAACTCGGTTAACGATGATGCCGCAAAGAAGAAAAAGCGCAATAGAATAAATAAGGAACGTGTGGATATAAATGCTGCCGGTACAACAAATGCTGGAGGAGCATCTAATAATAACCAACGTAACGATAACGCTAACAGACCGAATAGGAACAATAACTCCAAACCTAATGGCAATAACAATCAGGGTGGAGGCAAATTTAATAAAGACCGTTTCAAGAAACCTGTTGTAAAAGCGGAAGTTAGTGATGAAGATGTGGCAAAGCAGGTTAAGGAAACATTGGCACGTCTGACTAACAAGACTAAGAACAAGGCTGCCAAGTATCGTAAGGAGAAACGTGAAAATGTTCAGAACCGCCTGATGGAACAGGAGGAGATGGAACAGGAAGATAGCAAAATATTGAAACTGACCGAGTTCGTTACTGCGAACGAATTGGCAAGTATGATGGATATTCCTGTTACTCAGGTTATCGCTACTTGTATGAGTATCGGTATCATGGTCTCTATCAATCAGCGTCTGGATGCCGAGACAATCAACCTGGTAGCGGAAGAATTCGGATACAAGACAGAATATGTAAGTGCTGAGGTAGCACAGGCTATTACAGAAGAGGAAGATAACGAAGAAGATTTGCAGCCGCGTGCTCCGATTGTGACAGTAATGGGACATGTTGATCATGGTAAGACTTCATTACTGGACTATATTCGTAAAGCAAATGTAATTGCCGGTGAGGCAGGTGGTATCACCCAGCATATCGGTGCTTACAATGTGAAATTGGAAGACGGACGTCATATTACATTCTTGGATACTCCGGGTCACGAGGCATTTACCGCTATGCGTGCCCGTGGTGCGAAAGTGACGGATATTGCTATTATTATTGTAGCTGCCGATGATAATGTGATGCCGCAGACCAAAGAGGCGATTAATCATGCTATGGCTGCCGGTGTGCCTATCGTATTTGCTATTAATAAGGTGGATAAGCCGCACGCCAATCCGGATAAGATTAAGGAAGAACTGGCTGCCATGAACTTCCTGGTGGAAGAGTGGGGTGGTAAGTATCAGTCGCAAGATATTTCGGCAAAGAAAGGTACAGGTGTACACGATTTGTTGGAAAAAGTATTGCTGGAAGCTGAAATGTTGGATTTGAAGGCTAATCCCGACCGCAAGGCAACCGGTTCTATCATTGAATCGTCGTTGGACAAGGGACGCGGTTATGTGGCTACTATGTTGGTGGCAAACGGTACGCTGAAAATGGGGGATATAGTCTTGGCTGGTACTAGTTATGGTAAGGTGAAAGCCATGTTTAATGAACGTAACCAGCGCATCAAGGAGGCCGGTCCTTCCGAACCGGTATTGATTCTGGGACTGAACGGTGCTCCTGCGGCAGGTGATACTTTCCATGTGATTGATACGGAACAAGAGGCTCGTGACATTGCCAACAAGCGTGAACAGTTGCAGCGTGAGCAGGGCTTGCGTACTCAGAAACTGCTGACATTGGATGAAGTGGGCCGTCGTTTGGCTTTGGGTGATTTCCATGAGCTGAATGTGATTGTTAAAGGTGACGTGGACGGTTCTGTCGAAGCGTTGAGCGACTCATTGATAAAACTGTCTACAGAACAGGTACAGGTTAATGTGATCCACAAAGGTGTCGGTCAGATTTCCGAGTCGGATGTGACTTTGGCTGCTGCATCAGATGCTATTATTGTAGGTTTCCAGGTTCGTCCTTCAAGTTCTGCCGGCAAACTGGCTGAGCAGGAGGGTGTGGATATCCGCAAATATTCTGTTATCTATGATGCGATTGAAGAAGTGAAGGCTGCTATGGAAGGTATGCTGGCACCTACTTTGAAGGAACAGATTACTGCAACCATCGAAGTGCGTGAAGTCTTCAATATTACCAAGGTCGGTTTGGTTGCCGGTGCTATGGTGAAGACAGGTAAGGTGAAACGTTCTGATAAGGCACGCTTGATTCGTGATGGTATTGTAGTCTTTACCGGTGCTATCAATGCTTTGAAGCGTTTCAAGGATGATGTGAAAGAAGTAGGTACTAACTTTGAATGTGGTATCAGTCTGACAAACTGTAACGATATCAAGGTCGGTGATATTATTGAAGCTTACGAAGAAGTAGAGGTTAAACAGACTTTGTAATACACTGAAGTCTGAGAATATAGATGGTAATGTCATCCTGAGCATAGCGAAGGATCTGGCACCTCGCCCAGCGCGTGGGCTGGCAGATCCTTCGCTTTGTTCAGAATGGCATTACTGCTTTTTGTAATAACGATAAAGATGGCGACAATAGATATTATTATATTGGCTATGATTGGTGTGGGTGTCATTATGGGATTAATAAAAGGATTTGTGAAGCAGATGGCGTCTATTGTAGGGTTGATAGCCGGATTGCTGATGGCTCGTGCCTTGTTTGGCATTGTTGCCGAAAGGTTGGCGCCGGTTCTAGGTACTTCGACGACTGTAGCACAGGTCTTGGCTTTTATATTGATCTGGATAGCTGTACCTTTAGGTTTTGCGTTCGTCGCCTCTTTGTTGACAAAAGCATTGGATGCTGTGCACCTGGGATGGCTGAACCGTTGGTTAGGCAGCGGATTGGGAGCATTGAAGTATATGATACTGATAGGGTTAGCTATTCATGTGATAGAATATATAGACCCGAACAATGAGCTGATTAGTGCAACAAAAAAGAAGGAATCAGTGTTATATTATTCTATGAGGGACTTGTCCGGTATCTTTTTCCGGTATTTAAGAATGTAACAGAACAATTAATAGAAATATAAGATAGATATGCAAGAAGAACCCAATAAAAATATGTGAAAGAACTGACGCAGGAGAAGTACAAATATGGCTTCACCACAGAAGTTCACACAGATATTATAGAAAGGGGATTGAATGAGGATGTTATCCGCTTGATTTCTGCAAAGAAAAACGAGCCGGAGTGGTTACTGGAGTTTCGCCTGAAAGCATACCGCTACTGGCTGACAATGGAGATGCCTGCATGGGCACACCTCACTATCCCTGAAATAGATTATCAGGCTATATCCTATTATGCGGACCCTACAAAGAAAAAAGAAGGACCGAAAAGTATGGATGAGGTAGATCCTGAGTTGATTAAAACTTTCAATAAATTAGGTATTCCCTTGGAGGAACAAATGGCGTTGAGTGGTATGGCAGTAGATGCTGTCATGGACTCTGTATCCGTCAAGACTACATTTAAAGAAACCTTGTTGGAAAAAGGGATTATTTTTTGTTCGTTCAGTGAAGCGGTGCGTGAGCATCCCGATTTGGTGAAGAAATATCTGGGTTCGGTGGTTGGACCGCGGGATAATTTCTTTGCAGCCTTGAACTCGGCAGTATTCAGTGACGGATCGTTTGTATATATTCCGAAAGGAGTGCGTTGTCCTATGGAACTCTCCACTTATTTCCGTATCAATGCGGCTAATACCGGTCAGTTTGAACGTACACTGATTGTTGCGGATGATGATAGTTATGTTTCTTATCTGGAAGGATGTACGGCCCCTATGCGGGATGAGAACCAATTACATGCGGCCATAGTGGAGATTGTGGTGCATGACCGTGCGGAAGTGAAAATATTCTACCGTACAGAACTGGTATCCGGGAGATGCCGAAGGCAAAGGAGGAGTATATAACTTTGTGACAAAACGCGGCCATTGCAAAGGAGTGGATAGCAAATTAAGCTGGACACAGGTGGAAACCGGATCGGCCATTACTTGGAAATATCCCAGTTGTATCCTGAGTGGAGATAATTCTACTGCTGAATTCTATTCGGTGGCAGTAACGAATAACTATCAGCAGGCTGATACGGGGACTAAAATGATTCATTTAGGTAGAAATACCCGTAGTACCATTGTTAGTAAAGGAATCAGTGCCGGAAAGAGCCAGAACTCTTATCGTGGTCTGGTACGTGTGGCTCAGAAAGCAGACAATGCCCGTAATTACAGTCAGTGTGACTCTTTGTTGCTGGGGAGCCAGTGCGGTGCTCATACATTCCCATATATGGATATTCATAATGAGACTGCTGTGGTGGAACATGAGGCGACAACCAGCAAGATCAGCGAAGACCAGTTGTTTTATTGCAATCAGCGCGGTATTCCTACGGAAGACGCTATTGGGTTGATTGTCAATGGATATGCAAAAGAAGTACTGAATAAACTTCCAATGGAGTTTGCGGTAGAGGCACAGAAGCTGCTGGCTATTTCTTTAGAGGGAAGTGTAGGATAAATGAAGAACTAAGAATTTAATAGAATTATGTTAGAGATAAAAGACTTACATGCCAGTGTCAATGGCAAAGAAATATTGAAAGGTATTAATCTAAGCATAAAGAAAGGTGAAGTTCATGCTATTATGGGACCCAACGGTTCCGGAAAGAAAGTACCCTTTCGTCTGTGTTGGTAGGCAATCCGGCTTTTGAGGTAACGAAAGGTTCGGTGACTTTTGAAGGAAAAAGATTTGTTGGCTTTGAGTCCTGAGGATCGCAGTCATGAAGGTCTGTTTTTTGTCTTTCCAATATCCGGTGGAGATTCCCGGAGTCAGTATGGTGAACTTTATGCGTGCGGCGGTAAACGAGCAGCGTAAATATAAAGGCCTCCCTGCATTGACAGCCAGTGAGTTCTTGAAGCTGATGCGCGAGAAGCGGGCTGTGGTGGAATTGGATAATAAATTGGCAAACCGTTCGGTAAACGAGGGATTCAGCGGTGGTGAGAAGAAGCGCAATGAGATCTTCCAGATGGCTATGCTGGAGCCTAAGTTGAGTATTTTGGATGAAACGGATTCCGGTCTTGATATTGATGCGTTGCGTATTGTAGCCGAGGGTGTGAACAAACTGAAGACTCCCGAAACAAGTTGTATCGTCATTACACACTATCAACGGTTGCTGGATTATATCAAACCCGATATTGTACATGTATTGTATAAAGGACGTATTGTAAAAACTGCGGGTCCCGAATTGGCTTTGGAACTGGAAGAGCGTGGTTACGACTGGATAAAAGCCGAGTTGGGAGAATAATATTGGATGCCTAAAGAAGAAAGTGATTATGAGAGCAGAACAACAATATATTGATCTCTTTTCTCAATGTGAGGCGATGATTTGCCAGCATAGTGCCGAGGTGCTGAACGCTCCCCGTGCGCAAGCTTTCGCAGATTTCGAAAAATTAGGTTTCCCTACCCGCAAGCAGGAAAAGTATAAATACACGGATGTGAGCAAATTGTTCGAGCCGGATTATGGTTTGAATTTGAACAGACTTGACATTCCGGTGAATCCGTATGAAGTGTTCAAGTGCGATGTACCTAATATGAGTACCGCTCTTTATTTTGTAGTAAACGATGCTTTTTATCGTAAGGCTTTGCCGAAGGCACAATTGCCGGAAGGAGTGTTGCTTGGCAGTTTGAAAGAGCTGTCTGAACAATATCCGGCTTTGGTCAAGCAGTATTATGGCAAGTTGGCAGATACTTCCAAGGATGGTGTGACCGCCTTCAATACTACTTTTGCCCAGGATGGCTTTATGCTGTATGTGCCGAAAGGCGTGGTGGTGGACAAACCCATTCAACTGGTGAACATATTGCGTGCTGATGTTAATTTTATGGTGAACCGCCGTGTGCTGGTTGTGCTGGAAGAAGGTGCGCAGGCTCGTCTGTTGATTTGTGATCATGCCATGGATAATGTAAATTTCCTTTCTACTCAGGTTATTGAGGTCTTTGCAAAAGAAAATGCTACTTTCGATCTTTATGAACTGGAAGAAACCCATACCAGCACAGTGCGTTTCAGTAACCTCTATGTGAACCAGGAGGCAGACAGTAATGTGCTTTTGAATGGTATGACTTTGCATAACGGTACTACGCGTAATACAACTGAAGTAACTTTGGCCGGACGTGGAGCTGAGATCAATTTGTGTGGTATGGTCATTGCCGATAAGAATGAACAGGTGGACAATCATACTTTCATTGACCACAAGGTTGCTGATTGCACTAGTAATGAGCTGTTTAAATATGTATTGGATGATCAGGCGACAGGTGCGTTTGCCGGAAAAGTATTGGTACGTGAAGGAGCACAACATACTAATTCCCAACAAACCAACCGCAACCTCTGTGCTACTCGTGATGCCCATATGTACACTCAGCCGCAACTGGAAATTTATGCGGATGACGTAAAGTGCTCTCACGGAGCTACTGTCGGTCAGCTGGATGAAAATGCGTTGTTCTATATGCAGCAACGTGGTATCAGTCTGAAGGAAGCACGTTTATTGCTTATGTTTGCTTTTGTCAATGAAGTAATAGATACGATCCGCCTGGATGCATTGAAAGACCGTTTGCATTTGTTGGTGGAAAAACGCTTCCGTGGTGAGTTGAATAAATGTCAGGGATGTGCGATATGTAAATAGGACGTTATGTACGATATACAAAAAGTAAGAGAAGATTTTCCGATATTAGATCGGGAGGTGTATGGAAAGCCGCTTATTTATCTGGATAATGGGGCTACCACTCAGAAACCGCGCCAAGTGGTTGAAGCCATAACCGATGAATATTATTCGGTCAATGCCAATGTGCATCGTGGTGTGCATTTCTTGTCTCAGCAGGCTACCGAGTTGCATGAAGCTTCTCGTGAGACTGTACGTCGTTTTATCAATGCACGCAGTAGCAATGAAATCGTGTTTACACGGGGCACGACGGAGAGTATCAACCTGTTGGCTTCTTCTTTTGCCGACAGTCAGATGAAGGAAGGTGATGAAGTGATTGTTTCTGTCATGGAGCATCATAGCAATATTGTACCTTGGCAGTTACAGGCTGCGCGTAAAGGAATCGTGCTGAAAGTGATTCCCATGAATGACAGGGGAGAACTGTTGTTGGATGAATATGAGAAACTCTTTTCGGAACGGACCAAGCTGGTGAGTTTCGCTCATGTAAGTAATGTGTTGGGCACTGTCAATCCGGCGAAAGAGATGATTGCGACTGCCCATGCACACGGTGTTCCCGTTTTGATTGACGGGGCGCAGAGTGTTCCTCACATGAAAGTGGATGTTCAGGATTTGGATGCCGACTTTTTTGCTTTCAGCGGACATAAGATATATGGTCCTACCGGTGTGGGGGTGCTTTATGTAAAGGAAGAGTGGCTGGATAAGCTTCCACCTTACCAGGGGGGAGGCGAGATGATACAAAGTGTCAGCTTCGAGAAAACGACTTTTAATGAATTGCCGTTTAAGTTTGAAGCGGGAACTCCCGATTATATCGGCACTACCGCCTTGGCAAAAGCGTTGGATTATGTATCTGCCATTGGTATGGAGAACATTGCCGCCCATGAGCATGAACTGACCCTATATGCCATGCAGCGTCTGAAAGAAATAAACGGGATGCGTATCTTCGGAGAGGCTGAGCATAAGAGCAGTGTCATTTCTTTCTTGGTAGGAAATATTCATCATTTGGATATGGGTACGTTGCTTGACCGTCTGGGCATTGCCGTACGTACCGGGCATCATTGTGCTCAGCCTTTGATGATTCGTATGGGGATTGAGGGAACTGTACGTGCTTCTTTCGGTTTGTATAATACCAAGGAGGAGATAGATATGCTGGCTGCCGGCATTGAGCGCGTCAGCAGGATGTTTTGATTTCTCCAAACGAAATAAGTCGCCTGCCATTGATAAACATTATATTAATGGCAGGCTTTTTTTTGTATAACAAGAATCAGCGGAACTTCCCACAAGATTGGGAGAAACTTCTCACAAGATTTGCCGCATCTTGTAACAAGATATCAGGCATCCCGGTTTCTTGCGTCTTTTTATGTTCTTTTCTGTGGGCATATTTCTCTTCCGGTAGAAAATATGCCCCTCCCGAAGAATTGCCCCAAAAATCCTTCAGAAGTTTCAGCCTCTCCGCAAACTCCCTGTTCATGGGATTTCCGGCTGAAGGATTGGCTTTTAAAATTCTTCAGCCGGGTATTTATTCTTTCAGCCGGCATATACGTTTTTTCAGCTATGGCTGTGTACTTTCCGGCATCTTCGGAGTTTTCCCTATGTACCTGCGTGCTTTTCACCTTCCGGCCATTGGGCACGCTGAAGGATTTTTTTTCAGTCTGAAAGATTTCGAGGTATCAATTCTTCAGCCGGAATGCCGATGAACAAAGCGTTTGTGGAGAGGCTGAAACTTCTGAAGGAAAAAATAAGTGTTTTGCTATGTATATATAAAGAAACAGGAGAAACAACAGGACGTATTAATAAAAGCTCTTGATGTTTTTTTAATATGTCCTGTTGTTTTTAAAAAAGGGGCAGATGTTTTGAAGTTTCCTGTTGTGAAGTGTGAACACATACGGATGTATAGGCTGAAGGATATATCATGTTGCAGCCGGAAGATATATAATCTTACACCTGTAACATGATATATGATAGATGAGGGTTTAAGTAAATTCCCGGTTGAAACCGTTGGCTGTTGTTACCTTAAACTTTGCCATTTTGAGGTTCTTTCATTACGGTGAATTTTATTCGGGTGTTACAATTGCATGTGTAAAATAGGATATGCTTTACCTTCTCCATCCAAATCTGACCTTTTATATATGTTAAATCCCTATATGTTTATAAAAAGCCGACAGCTTGAATATTCTGCTCATTCACATCGACTTTTGTTACTTGTAAATTATCGATGGCATAAGTAATTAATTTTTTCCCCCTACTCCTGTGCCTCAATAATTATTGTCAATAAACAACATTTCAAGATTTCCTTCTGCAATTCTCATAAATCCGATTAAGATTCCCTCCTGTTCAAATCCGAATAGATTGACATACTGGAAATATACCGGAAGTTGTCCCTTGTAATATATAAAAATCTTCCTCTTTAAGAAAATCATGCGTACTCAATACAGCACTTTCCCAAATTTCCATCAAGCGTGGATAATCTGTAACTTTAATTTTTCTAATCATTATGGTTATTGTTATTTAATGTCGCAAAGTTAGGAATAAATATTCACTGAATCTATTTTTCATAAGTTTTGATGGCTGTAAAAGCAGGGGGCTACATTCATCACGAGTGCGGCCCCCTTTTGTATTGTATTATTTATATTAAGGTAAAAAGAGAGAGTTTATTTGCCATAATCATCATATAACATCAGCAAATGTGATGAACTCCAACTGAAATGGGGAGCTTTTAACAATTCACCGGTGTGTGTGCCATAGTTTTCATGTATCGGTGCTCCTTCTTTCAAGCCTTGCAGACGGTCGAATACCTGGAGGGTATATTCATCCGCCATCTTGTTATATCCATAGTTGCGCAGACCGCGGATAGCGAAATAAGTCTGATCCAACCAGATAGGACCACGCCAGTAGCCACGAGGATTGTACTTCGGATTGTCTGCTGCCACTGTGGGGAAGGGAATGTATGTAGAGAACTTGGCTGTATCGGTCAGCAGGGGCAGCATGGCTTTTACCTGATCGGCCGTGGCAACTTTTGTCCATAAGGGGGTGTATGCTTCGCATCCCGGTTCCTGTATGAAGCTTCCGTCTTTTAAGCGGCGATCGAAGAAGAAACCTTTTTCTTTGTCGAAGAAATAATCGGCTACCTGGCTGCTGTAATCCGGACCATCGAAAGTTACTCCCAAAATACCGGCGAACTTTTTCAATAACTTGCATTCCAAAGCCAGATAGGCATTCAGGTCAACACTTTCCTGATCCATGCTCCATGCATCTTCCGCACCGTCATTTTTCAGCATCTTGGCATCATCGAAACGGATGGCATTATCCATACCGCTTTCCCATGCTGCCGCTTCCAGTGTACCATCGGTGGAACCGTATTCACACATACCGTTGCGGTTATGGTCACGCTTGTTGTACCACCATTTGTAGTATGCCATCAATTGCGGATACATTTCGCTGATGAATGCCGTATCATTGGTATGGGTGAATATTTCGTCTACAGCCCAGGATACGAGAGGAGGTTTGCTGTCGCGTGCATTGTTCTCGGCAGGATCGGTGTAGATGCAGTCTATAATCATGCCGTCCGGTTGCTGGTAGTCAAACATGGCGCGGATGTTGTCTTTGGCAAGTTCAGGATCGAATTTTGCCAGGGCGGCAGAGAAACGCCAGGTGTCCCAAGCCCAGAATCCTACGAAGTAGTATGCGGCATGACTCGGAACAATTCCTTCGTGGAGCAATCCGCCACGGTGGGTACGCCAGTTGCTGATAAGTGTAACAACTGCTTTCACGGCGATACGGTCATACTCAGGTTTCATATCTTTGCGCAGAATCTTGGTGAGATAACCTTCCCAGCGTTCTTTGTTGGCTTTGAGTCCTTCCTGCGGATTGCTTAGAGCCAATTGTGCTTTTTGTAATCCGGCAGAAAGTTCTTTTTCTCCGGTATAGAAAGAAATGGCTACGTAGGTGTCGTGTTCGCTGCCATTGATTTTTGCTTGGTAATTATTGTCAGTGCCCTTTACGCTAACATCCGGGGTAAAAGTTAATGCTACAATCTCACCGGAGGGATGACGGGCGATGACGGTATTTTGGTCTGTTTGGACTTGTATCTCTTTTTCCCCATTGGCTGGCAGTTAAGGAGAGTTCCTTCCCTGCATCGGAGTGAATGCGGAGCAATGCGGTAGAAGCATCTAAAAAATTCAGGCGTTGAATGATTTTACCTTCCTCTGAACTTGCCGAAAGATATAACTCTCCCGGGAAATAACAAGTGGAATCCGGAGTGAATACTGCATTTGCATCATCGTTATAACCTACGGTGACAGCCGATTGTGCCATCCATTGGCGTCGGTTCATATCCAGACTGAACGGGCCACAGAAACCGTTCACCCAGTGATCTTTCTGCGGAAGGGTAAATCCCATCCAGGAACCGGCGTCTGTGAACCATCCCCCGCAACGTGTCAGTGTATCGGGGGTATAGGCTATATCCAGTATGTTATTGAATTCATATCTTTTGCCTGTGGGGGTGTTCTCACCGGCAGGTGTGCAGGCCGTTGTGAGACCTGCGACTACTGCTGTGAGAAGAATGATTTTGGTAAATTTATATTTCATGTCATTTCGTTATTATTTTAAAACCATTTCTTATGCGCTTTTTCAGCGGCATCGTCTTGATTGCTCAAAGGTTGCATGGTAAAGCTGTATTGCCATTCGTGCGGAGTGATGGTATATTCCGGATGTACTTGCGCTCCCCAGGTATTATCTCCACCTACCCCCATATGACGGTGGTCGATGTTTAACCATATCATGTCTTTCTTCATAATACTTCCACCATGACGGCGTTCGGTATTGAATGCCACATAATCAATATCTTCCAACGGAAAATTCCATGCACTGACATTCAGCGGTTCTTCACCTGTGATTAACAGGCCTTCTCCTGCTTTATTGCGCAAGGCTACCCATCGTACATCGGTTTTGTTGCCGGTTTCCTGTGCACGGACATACGGATGGAATTGTTCCCATACTGTAGCGGTATAGAGCCCGATAGGATAACCCGTCTTGCGGTCTGCATAGTTTTCTTGTGGTCCGCGGCCCAGCCAGGTCATCACATCGTATTCTGCCGGAAGAATCATACGCATACCCAGACGTGGCATTTCAGGAAGGGATTTGTTGCCGGGTACAAAGTGCATACTTACTTTGACTGCTCCATTGGGTCGTACTTGATAGACGGTCTGCAAAGTTGATTCTTGTGCTTCCAGCTTATAATTTACAGTAACGGTTGCCAGTTGTTTGTTTGAATCTTCTTTCAGGTCGATGCTTTGCAATTGGGCGTTTTTACCTGCAAATTTCCAGATGCCGCAACGCTCCAGGTGGTTGTTGGCAACATCATTGTCGGTCAATGCACGCCAGAAATTGGGTTGCAATCCTTCTTTTATCAGATTCTTCCCGTTATATAAGAGTTCTGTCATTTCACCATCAGCAGTAGAGAATGCGATACGGAAGTTCTCCCCTGTCAAGGTGATAGCATCCGGAGTACGTTCGGTATTTACAGTTTTGTCTACTAGTTCCCGGGCAGTCCATGTAGCATTCAGCAGCCGTTCTCCTTCCGGATTCAGTTGCCATTGCTCCATGGCTACCTGATGTCCCTTTGGAACTAATGGGGCTTCCTTTTTGGTAAATGCTTCCAATTTCAGGAAATATTCTTTTCCATCGTTAGGAATCAAGTTCATCGGGATAGTGATGAAGGCAGAAGAACGGGCGGCCATAACCGGGAAATCCATTTCACCGCTTTGTACAGCTTTTCCGTCTGTTTCTACAGTCCAGTGTAGTTTGTAATCTTCCAAACCGATAAAATCATGCCAGTTAGTCACTTTGATTTGCTTGGTGGTAAAGGCAACCGGCTCAAAATGAATGTATTGATATACTTTTTTCACTTCCCAGATGTGTGGATGAAGTGAACGGTCTGCAGCTACCAGTCCGTTGGCACAGAAGTTGGAGTCATTAGGAACACCCACGAAGCCCATATCGCCTCCGTAAGCCCAAATCTTGTTTCCGTTCTTGTCTTTGATATCAAAAGTAGCATCTACCCAGTCCCATATGAAGCCACCTTGCAGCTGGTCATATTTATAAATCAAATCCCAATAGTCTTGTAGATTACCTACACTGTTACCCATGGCGTGGGCATATTCACATAGAATCATCGGGCGGGCATCACGCTGGTTTACATGGCGGCGCAGGGACCAGATGCGTGCATACATCGGACAGTAGATGTCAGATTTGGCATCATAACCACCTCCCTTATATTGTACAGGGCGGGTAGGATCGAACTTCTTGGTCCAGTCATATAACGTTTCAAAGTGTTTTCCGTAGCCGGACTCATTTCCCATTGACCAAGTGACAATGGCGGTGATATTGCGGTCCCTCAGCACCATGCGGCTCATGCGTTGCATAAACGGTACTTCCCAATCGGGATTATTAGCCAGTGTGCCATCTTTATGCGCCTGCATACCATGGCTTTCAATGTTTGCTTCATCTACCAGATACAAACCGTATTCGTTACACAATGCATACCATTCATAGCGGTTGGGGTAATGGCAAGTGCGTACAGCATTCAGGTTGAATTGCTTCATCAACTGAATGTCTTTTATCATGCTCTCTACGGTGATGGTACGACCATGATGCGGATCGTGTTCATGGCGGTTTACTCCTTTAAACAATACGGCTACCCCATTTATCAGTTGCATGCCGTTACGCATTTCCACAGAACGGAAACCGAAAGGCTGTGTGAATGATTCCAATGCTTTTCCTTGAGCATCGTAGGTACTGACTACCAATGTATAGAGATTGGGTGTTTCGGCATTCCAAGGCAATATGGCCGGGAACAAGTGTTTCTGAGCGAATAAAGTATCTGTAGCAGAAGTTATTTCCTTTTTATGCTGGTAAATTACATTGCCTTTGTCCATAATCTTCACTTCCACAATTCCTCCCGGATGAGGCTTGTGGAGTGTGATATCCAGATTAAAATCTCCGTCTTTATAACCATTTGTCAGACCGGCTACCAGTTTGAAGTCTTGTACACGGCTTTGAGGACGGGCATAGAGATATACATCGCGTTCAATACCGCTATATTTCCAGTAATCCTGATCCTCCAGGTAGGAACCGTCACTATAACGGAAAACTTTAACGGCCAGTTTGTTCTTCCCGGCTTTTAAGAACGGAGTAATATTGAAATGAGCCGGAAGACGGCTGTCTTCACTGTATCCTGCCAATTCACCGTTAACCCAGCAATAAAAAGCGGACTCAACTCCTTCAAAATCAAGGAAGATATCCATTCCTTTCCAATGGGCCGGTACGGTAAATTCACGTACGTATGCTCCTACCGGATTGTAATCGGTTGGAACATGAGGCGGATTGGCAGGGAAGGGGTAAGCTACGTCAGTATAGATGGGGGAGTCAAATCCTTGCAGTTCCCAGCTTCCCGGAACCTGTATGTCTTTCCAGCGTTTGGTGTTATACCCCATTTTATAAAAATCTGTCGGGCATTCCTCATTGTTTTTAGAGAATAAGAACTTCCAGGTTCCGTCTAGTGAAATGCGGCGTTCTGTGGCGGGGTTTACTGCAAAACGTTGGGCGGCAGGTAAAGCTTGTTGTTTCAGTGCATTGGCCTCATTCGTATAAGGAATGAAATGGGCATGGGCAGGTTCACGGTTTATTTCATTTATTTGTGGATTCTGCCAGGGCACATTTTCACCCCAGGCGGAAGCACAAACAAACAACAGTGTAAGAACAGTATGAAGAGAGTGTTTCATGGTTATTGTTATTTTAAATAGAACAGAAAAGAGTCACAAGAAAAGGTACGCTGAAGTCTACTACAAAGCCGTGAAATATAGAAACTACTACGAAGCTTTGACCGGAATAGCGGGTGATGATGGGTAATGTTGTATCCATCGTAGTGGCTCCTCCGGCAGAAATAGGGGCCAGATTGCCAAACCAGCGTACTAGCAACGGGGCAAAAAAGCAAAGTGATAATCTCACGTGTGATATTGGATAATAATGCAATGGTTCCCAACTCCGGACCTTTATATTCTGTAATAAAGATACTGGATAGAGAGTAATAGCCGAAACCGGCACCTACTGCCATACAGTCTGTTACTGAGCGGTGCGAGAGAAACAGACTGACCACTGCGCATCCTGCCAGTGTTCCCAATATGGTCATGACCGGTAGAAAGATCAGGCGGGGGTTTAATGAACGGAAATTACGTAAAGTCTGCGGATCATTACCTACACTGACTCCTACACTGAACATTAACGCACACAAGGCGTAGAAACTTAGCTTACTTTGTGTAAAGTCGTATGGAATAAGGTGATATACCCCACAAAGAGCTCCCAGTACAAAGAATCCGACGATAATCAAACTTCCTTTCATACTTGTCCCTCCTTATTTCTTTTGTAAAGTACATACCATAAAGCCCATGCTGCTGTAACACTGCCCAGCACTGCTGCCAAGGTGATGACAATGGCTTCCAACCCTATAGTGTGCAGACCATTGATAATTTTCTGATTGCCGCCTACATCTATACCCAATAAAAAGAGTAGCAACCAAATAAGAACGGTAATGACTTTGTGTATTCCTGAAAGCTTCTGCTTGCGAAGCAGGAAGCCGAGGAGCATCCCCGTGAGCATTAATCCAATAATTGTAAACATATCTATGTCGTTTTATTTATAGGCAAAGATACTTCATTTTTTTTAGATTACAAGGCGGTATCACTGTAGCGAAAACCGCCTTGTTGCCTAATTATATCTAACCAAAAAAGAAAATACTTATTTTAAGGCATCATTAGCATTCAGCTCTGTAAGAGGAGTGGGGTAGAATGAGTTTTTGTCTTCATTGAAGCCTGTTCTTCCGGCAGCTTGCAGGGCTGAGGACAGTTTGCCCCAACGGCGGAGATCATACCAACGATAGTTCTCAAGAGGGAATTCAATCATGCGCTCGTGTTCAATTTGCGCGCGGACTGCTTCTTGAGAAGTACCTGTCATGGGTGGCATATCCCCGTGAACGCTTCTTACTTCATTGATTAAAGGAATAGCTTGTTCGGGATGTCCCTGTTCATTCAATGCTTCGGCTTTCATTAACAGTACGTTGGCATAACGCATCAAAGGAACATTGATCGCAGAATAGTTTTGGTTTAAACCTTCATAGGTCGAAGGCATGAATTTACGGAAGGCTACGCGTTCTTTGTTGTCGAACCAGTCATTATAGTCGTAGCCATAGACACGTCCGTTACCATCGTTATAATAGTCACAATTAAAAAATAATGTTGCATACATACGCGAGTCATAACGTCCTGTAGTAGCCGTTTCCCCTTCTTTTTTGAATTCACTAATCAATGTTTGACTGGGAAGAATCTCATCCCATCCCCCAAGTTCGGAAACACCGATCCATCGATGGAACTGAGTACGATAAGTAGCTCCGTTTGCAGAACTCATAGAGAATTGAATTTCAAAAATCGATTCTTTACTGTTCTTATTATCCCCGCTGAACATAGTGCTGAAATTATTAACCAGTTCATATCCTTTTACTTGGTTGAATGCTTCTATAGCACTGGCCAGATAAGAGTCTTTGTTGGTTGCCTCTTCATAGGCGCGTGTCAGATAGGCGAAACCAAGATATGCATAAGCAGAACCGCTTGTGGCACGGCCTACATTATCAGCGTCACGTGTTGCAGGCAGACTGGTTGCACGTTTCAAGTCTTCAATGATGAAATTCCATGCATCCTCACGGGAAGAAAGGGGCTTGCTTAATTCAGCCGGGTCAGTGATATATTTATCACGAACTATGATTTCTTTCCAGTTCAATAAAAGTTGCATGTGGTAATAAGCGCGGATAAAGTAGCCTTCATTGACCAATTGTTCGCGTGTTGCTGCGTCTATATTCTCATCGGGTATTTCTGCGGTTTTTTCAATTACCTGATTAGCAAAACTGATGCCTTTATAGTAGCATTGCCAGTAATAACTGAACTGAGAGTTACCATTGGTGTAGGTATAGTTGCCTAATTCCACCCAGTTCGGGTAATTCAGAGCATCGCTTCCTAATTGGATAATATCTTCACGATAGGCTTCTACCGGCCATTTGATTTCCGGGAAAGACCACATGTCACCCGAATAAGTCATCAGGTAAAGTTGGGAGTATGCGGCGGCAAGTCCGGCTTCAGCATCAGACTGGTTACGCCAAAAACTGCTTGATGTCAACTGGTCAGGAGATTCTACCGTGAGATAATCGTCACAAGCGCTAAATAAACTTGCAATGCAGATACTTGCTATGTATAATAGTTTCTTCATTTTCTTATTACTTTAAAGGATTAGAATGTAAGTTGAGCTCCAACGGTGAATGAACGGGTAAACGGATAAATCAATTTATCAACACCGGTATTCAACACACTGGCACGAGAGAATTCAGGATCTATACCATCATAGCCTGTGATAGTGAACAAGTTTTCACCACTTACATAGAAACGCAGTTTCTCAATATAGAATTTCTGCATGAGCGATTTGGGCAAAGTATAACCTAACTGTGCCTGACGCAGACGGACAAAATCACCGTTTTCAAGGAATCTGTCTGATTCTTTCATGTTGCCGTTCGGATCTTGATATACTGCGCGGGGAACATCCGTATTTCTATTGTCAGGAGTCCATGCATTCAATGTAGACTTCAGCATATTTGATTTAGAGTTCATTCCTTCATAGAAATATTTGTTTCCGTTATACAATTTGAAGTTCCATGCGCTGCCAAGTACGATTGAAAGGTCAAATCCTTTATAGCCGAATGACAGATTTAAGTTCGCTTCCAATGTCGGGATACCTGAGCCACAGTATTCTTTGTCACCGGCGTCTATGCTTCCATTACCATCTAAATCTTTAAAACGGATATCACCTGGTTGGGCATTAGGCTGTAATAATTGTCCATCCTTGTTTACATGGGCATTTACTTCATCCATACTTTGGAAGATACCGTCTGTTCTATAAAGATAGAATGCACCGATAGGTTTGCCCACTCTGGTTTCTGTCGGGAAATGCTCCGTTCCATATTTCAATCCTTCGCCCTGAAGAACTTGGTCTGCATCTGACAATTCAACCACCTTATTTTTGGTGGTGCTCATATTGAAACCGATATTGTAATCAAAGTCTTTTATAGCATCTCCCCAGTTTAATTCAAATTCGAAACCGGTATTGCGTATCTTTCCGACATTCAGGGTGGGATTAGTCATACCTGCTGAAGGAGGTAGAACTTTTGTTATCAACAGGTCTTCTGTTTGGTTATAGTAGTAGTTTAATGTACCGGTTAATTTGCTGTTAAAGAAGCCGAAGTCGAAACCAATATTTTTGGTATCCGTTGTTTCCCATTTCAAAGAACGGTTTTCCAATCCGCGAGCGATACTTCCTGCCCATGCGTTATCACCGTTGCCTTTCACGTATCCTTGATACATTTCATTGTATGTACTAATCAGCGCAAGGAAGTCATAATATCCCAAAGCATTTTCATTACCCAAACGTCCCCAACTGACACGAAATTTCAAATTGTTCAGTGCAATGTCTTTCGGGAAGAATTCTTCCTGACTGATTCTCCAGCCTAATGCCACTGACGGAAAGCAGCCCCAACGGTTGTCTTTACCAAACTTGGATGAACCGTCATAACGTACAGTTGCCTGTACCAGATAGCGGTCATTATAATTATAGTTCAGTCGGCCGAAGAAAGAAGCGCGGTTATATTTCCATTTTGTTCCGCTACCATCAAATGTGCCACCTGCTCCTGCACCTACAGTTGAGAAAGATGGATCAAGAAATCCGCCTGGAATTTCACTGGTTACCAATTTTCCGTCTTCTACTTTATAAACAGTGGTTTTACCTTCTACCCCAACAGAATTCCATGTATATTTGCGGGCAGTCATGGAAGTACCTGCCATTGCATTGACGTTGTGTTTTCCAAATGTCTTATTAAAACTTAATACATTTTCCCATACATGTTCTTCCCAGTATCCTGTGGTTTCGCTATGATAAGGATAGTCACGTTTGGCTTTTTGGGTCGGCAACATAAGCCGGAGTATGATAAGTCTGACGCTGGTGTTCACCTCTGTATGCATAGCTTGTCTTGAAATTCAGCCATGGGGTGAAGTTCATAGTCAAGGCAACATTGGCTGTGGTATGATATTTTTTGTCGGTAGATTTTTCATAATGCTGGTCAGCCATAACATTACGGTTACTGGGCAGATCGTCAAAGTCACTTAAGCCGAAGCCATACTCTCTTGTATCATCATAGATAGGAACAAGCGGAGAAATCATGTACATTTCTTTAATGGAATATTCCGGTTGTTTGCTATCTGTAAATTTGAAAGCGATGTTTGCATCAATATCAAATATATATTTATTCATATGGAGTTTCAGACGGGCATTGTCTTGGCGATAGTTGTTACCTAGAAAAATTCCTTTTTCGTCAGCATGGTTATATGAAAGTGAATATTGAGCATTTTCAGAACCGCCACGGATACTGAACATATAGTTTTGTGAAACACCACCTCTTAGCATGGCATCCTGCCAGTCTGTATCTATTCCTGTGTTTTTATTTACAAATGCGGGCATAGTAACCTCTCTGTATCATCTGGATACTGGTTCATGTAGTTCTGATACATTTGTTTATGAACACTTTTGTATTCTTCGGCATTTAGCAGTTCCAGCTTTTTGCTACGCTTGTAAAGCTTACATAAGTACTGAAATCAATTTTCATGTCACCCTTTTTACCGTTTTTGGTAGTTACGATAATGACACCATTTGCAGCAACCGAACCATAGATGGCAGCGGCTGCACCATCCTTCAGTACTTCCATTGACTGAATATCTTGCGGATTCACATTTTCAATATCACCGGGAAAACCATCAATGATATAAAGAGGTTGGTTATCACCAAACGTTTTGACACCACGGATTTTAACCTGCACACCTGCACCGGCATTACCACCAGCCTTCATAATGTTTACACCTGCAATCTTACCTTGCAATGCTTCTGCAGGGTTGGTTGTGGTGCGCTTTACCAAATCGTCTACATCTACTGAGGAAATAGCACCGGTCATATCACTTTTCTTCATGGTCCCATAGCCCACTACTACAACTTCATCCAGCATCTCAGTATCTTCTTTCAAAGTCACCCGGATGTTTGTCTTTCCGTTTACAGGGACTTCTTGTGTTGCATAGCCCACATAAGAAATAATAATAGTGGCTTTGGGGGATACGCTTAATGCAAAGTTACCGTCAAAGTCTGTGATGACCCCGTTGGTTGTACCTTTCTCTACTACACTGGCACCAATAATAGGTTCGTTGGCAGCATCGGTAACCAGACCAGTCAGTTGAATCGTCTGTGCTAATGTACCGAAAGGAGTCATAAAAAAGCAAAGAGTAGAATCAATAGCATGATTCTTTCCTTGAAATAATTCTTTTTTACTCATGTGAATAAATTTTAAGGTTAATAATTGTTTTTCACATCGCTAAGTAATAGGTTGTATGTGCAAATTCCTAATTATTATACCCTACAAATGAACTACAATGAATAAAAAAACTCTTTTTTTTTTAATCTACAAATATAAATGTAATATATTGATATATAGTGATCTATATAAAGAAATAATATCTACAAAATGCTGTTTGATAAAAACTATAAAAATATAGGTTCTTTAAATATTTTGTAGATAGTCTGTCAAGTCATCCTCCGAAGATAAGTTTAGAGATTTACGTAAACGATATCGATTCATGTTGATTGTTTTGGGAACATTTCCTGTGAGCATCGAGATTTCTTTGGTAGATAGATTTACCCGTAATAAAGTAGCTAGATATCTTTCTCCTTGTGTTAAATTGGGATGCCGTTCGGATAGCCGTTGAAGAAACTCCTGGTTCTTTTCTTCAACATTCATCAGCAAGGTGCTGTTCGTCTTATCTCCATTCTGATATTGGCTGATGAAAGCATTGACTTTCTTCAGATGAGGAATCAATGCTTGTTGGTCCATCTTATATCCTTGCTTTATCATTTCTCTGATTTTCTCTAGCAATTCATTACGGCTATGCAGGAATACAGCAAAACTGGTAGCTTCCTGACGACTGTTGTATAATGCGCTTTGTACAGATTTTAATTCGAGTTCTTGCTGTCGTACTTTAAGTTCTGCCAATTCATGTTCCGATTGCTCCAGATTATAGCGGGCAACCATTAACTGCATATTCTTTTTGCGTTTATACCATTGGTATAGAAATATACTGAGTACTATCAATGAGATGAATATGATTACTAGTACAAACAGATTCCGTTTCAGCAGTTCTATTTTATAAGCTTGTTCTCTTAGTTCTGCTTTCCTTTGTTGGTTTTGATATTGTTTATGGGAAATTTCCTGTTCTACGATGCGTAATTTACTTCCACTTTGCAACTCTTTGCTGAGAGTATATAGTTGCATCAGGCATTTATAAGCGTTTTTATGGTCTCCAAGGGCATCGTATACCCAAGATAAATATTCGTAATTATCACAAATCAGTTCTTTGGCACTAATGGAAGAAGCGACCTCGTATGCTCTTTGTAAAGCCATCAAGGCATTGTTATATTGTTTTGCATAGAAGTATTGTTTTCCCATATTGTTATAGTTTTCCCCTAATGACCATTGAGAATTCAAGTTCTTGTTGATGACAATGGCCTCATTAATTAAACTTAGCTTTTCATTAAAATCACCCTCATATAAACATAGATTATTCAAATTGGCGGATATCCCTCTTAAATTTTTCTGACTGCGGTTTATTATAAGGGCTTGTTTGAGGAATTGTTCAGCTGTGTTGAACTCATTCATGGAATAATGGATGATGCCACGATCATTGTAGCATAGTGCGATAGAAATGGAATCTCCGATGGATTTAAAAATTGAGATGGCTTTCTCACTCATTTCGATCGCTTTGTTGTAGTCGGTCAGTTTGCAATAGAGTGCTCCTATCAGTGCGTAAATTTGTCCATTCAACTCTTTATTGGCAGGAGTTGCATACTCCAATGCGTCATATAGATTTTTGATGCTCACATCAAAATTGCCTAATAGCTTTTCTGCCTGACTGTAATAGAACATTGCTTCAGCTTTTTGATCATTTTGCCTTTCTTCAGGAAATAATTCAATTACCTTGGCAGCATAGTAACTGGCCTGCTTCGGATTATTGTATAAGGCTTCAACCGACTTTTTAATCAGTGCCTCGGCTTCTTGTTGTTTATTACGGGCATTAGCCCATGAGAGATTCAGCAGGCAAAGGAGAATATATACAAGTAGGTTGTTTTTCATAATCAAGCGTATTTTTGCAAAAATAGTGATTTTCTTTGTAAAAAGACACTCTTGTTTCTCTTTTTTAAAAGAATATCTTTGCAAGCAACAATAAAGATGAGCTATGTTATTACCTTATTTGAATAAAGACCTGATAGAAGCCGGTTGTGATGAGGCGGGTAGGGGATGTCTGGCAGGATCTGTATATGCAGCTGCTGTTATTTTACCTGTAGATTTTAAGAATGAATTGCTGAATGATTCCAAGCAACTGACGGAGCATCAGCGTTATGCGCTGCGAGAGATTTGTGGAAAGAGAAGCATTGGCATGGGCTGTAGGTGTAGTGACTCCTGAAGAGATAGACGAGATAAATATCCTTAATGCGTCTTTTCTGGCAATGCATCGTGCTGTGGATCAATTGAAAATTCGTCCTCAACATTTATTGATTGATGGGAATCGTTTTAAAAAATATCAGGATTTACCGCATACTACAGTGGTAAAAGGAGATGGAAAATATCTGTCTATTGCTGCTGCATCTATTTTGGCGAAAACCTATCGTGATGATTATATGAATGGTCTGCATAAAGAATATCCTTTTTATGATTGGAATAGTAATAAAGGTTATCCTACTAAAAAGCATCGTGCGGCTATTCGTGAATATGGAACAACGCCATATCATCGGATGACTTTTAATTTGTTGGGGACAGATCCCCAATTAGAGATTCCTTTCTAATTTGAAGAATATATAGGAGGATGGGATAACTTCTTTACATTTCATTCTACTTGGTTGAAAATAAAGCGAAGAATCTGTTTGATCCATATGGGTAGTAACAGATTCTTCGTTTCATTTTTTTACAATGGTCTCATGCAGCATATCAATATTTCCCTCGCTGGTAAGAGCGGTGTCCATAAATCGTAATAACCACAAAGCAGATAAATGGCAGGATAAATGAAACATTTACGGCTGGCATATTCCAAATGGTATTCATATCAATAATACTTGCTTGTAAAGGAGGAAGTACGGAACCTCCTAAAATAGCCATAATCAGGCCGGCTGCTCCAAACTTTGCATCATCTCCCAATCCGGTAAGCGCTATGCCATAGATTGTGGGGAACATTAATGACATACAGGCTGAAACAGCTACCAGGCAGTACATACCCCAGATATCCTGGAAGAAGATGACTCCGGCGGTGAAGCAACAACCCGCAATGGCAAGTATGGCCAATAATTTACCTGGGTTGAGGTAGCGTAAGATGAAGGTACAGATAAAACGGCTGATACAGAAAATAACCATCGCAATGATATTATATTCTTGTGATAGTACTTCGGCAGCTTTTTCCTCCATACCTTGTGACATGAACAGGCGTGTGCCGTATTGGATGATGAAGGTCCAACACATAATCTGCGCACCTACATAGAAGAATTGTGCCACCACTCCTTCGCGGTAATGATGGATGGAGAAGATACGCTTCAGTGTGGGACCGAAATTGATACTGTGAGACTGGTCACCATTTTTGGGCATTTGGGTAAAACGTATCACTAGAAGCATAACTAATATGACTATTCCGATAGTGAGATAAGGAGCGATCAGTACGGACAGGTCCGCATCTCTTACCATTGCAAATTCTGCCGGGTTTAGTTGGGCTCGTTCTGCCGTATCCATCGGATTTAGTTTCGCCTGGATAAAGTTCATGGCTACATACATTCCCAGTAAAGAGCCCATAGGGTTAAACGATTGTGCCAGATTGAGACGTCGGGTAGCGGTAGCTTCTGTTCCCATGGACAAGATGTAAGGGTTGGAACGCTGGTTTCGAGGAAGGAGAGTCCGCAGGTCAGAATAAAATAAGCTAATAAGAACGGATAGTAGCTGCCTGTCATTTTAGCGGGAAAGAATAATAAGGCTCCTACGGCATAAAGTCCCAATCCCAGCAGGATACCGGCTTTATAAGAGTATTTACGGATAAACATAGCTGCCGGAAAAGCCATGGCGAAATATCCGCCATAGAAGGCAACTTGCACCAATGCGCCATCGGTGACACTCATCCGGAAGATTTTAGAGAATGCTTTTACCATCGGATTGGTGATATCATTGGCGAATCCCCACAGGGCGAAGCAGCAGGTGACTAATATAAATGGTAGCACGTAGCTGACTCCATCTTTGTGCAGGATGGGTTGATCTGTATCTTTCATTTCTTAAATTAAAGATTGAGAATTAAAAATTAAGAAATGAGAATTGAAAACAAAAAAAAGGATAGGCATATAACCATTTCTCAGTTTTTAATTTTCAATTCTCAATTTATTAACTATTTATAAATAGGTCCGTAAGTTGAGCAAGCCCTGTAGTCGGAACCTTCCTTATCCATACCGAAGGCATTCCATGATGCCGGGCGGAAAATCTTGTCGTCTTCTACATTATGCATACAAACAGGAATACGTAGCATAGATGCCAGAGTTATTAAATCCTGTCCGATGTGTCCATAACTGATAGCGCCGTGGTTGGCTCCCCAGTTGTTCATTACTGAATACACATCACGGAATGCAGGTTTATCGCATAGGCGGGGTACAAACCAAGTAGTAGGCCATGTGGGGTCTGTACGCATGTTCAGTACCTGATGGATTTCCGGATCAATATCTACTGTCCAGCCTTCTGCCAGTTGCAATACTGGGCCTAAGCCTTTTACCAGATTAAGACGCATCATGGTGACAGGCATACCGCCTTTAGACAAGAAATTAGAAGAGAAACCGCCTCCACGGAAATAGTCGCGATCTGCCGGATACCAAGTTGTAGCTTTCAGACAAGCTTCTACATCGGCTTCAGTCATTTCCCAGTTAGGCTTCATGCAGGGCTCTCCCGCTTCATTATGGCTCTCACCGGTAGCGTCCAGAGTGGTTGCACCAGAGTTGATAAGATGGATGATACCGTTTTTAGCCATTCCGGTAAGTTCTTTGCCGGTAACACGTTTCACCGCTTCGGGGCTCCAGTAAGTACGGATGTCGGAGAACATCTGTCCACAACCACTCAGCAGGTGACCGAATAACATGGCAACACCATTGCAAGCATCATTTTCGGTAGCCAGAACGTATGCTTCGCGAATACCGTTCCAGTCGAAAGTGGTGTTAAGCAGTGCTTCACTGAAGTCACCGTTTGGTTTCCAGTCAGTCCATTGGCGTTGCCCCTGGAAGCCGGCTGCGATGGCATTATGGCCGATAGCTTCTTCTTTGAATCCCATTTCAAGCAATTTCGGGTTGCCGACCATCAAGTCACGCATGATGATAGTCATTTTTACAATAAATTCCCAGTCGGCATCCTTCTCTTCACGGGTTTTGCGCTTTTCGGGACGGTTCTTAAAGTCTTCCCCTTCGTTGGGCTTGCAATATTTTTCAGTCCAGGCCATTGCCTTGGCATATTCTTCATGGTCATAGATTCCTTCTTCCATACGGCGCAGGATCTCAGTTTCGTCCACGCTTTCATTACGTATTCCCAGATATTCCTGGAAAAAGTCAGGATCGACAATAGAGCCGGCGATACCCATGCAGACACTACCGAAAGAAAGATAGCTTTTTCCGCGCATATTGGCTACAGCCATGGCGGCACGGGCGAAACGCAATAGTTTTTCTGCTACATCGGCCGGAATCGTGTTGTCATCCAAATCTTGTACATCGTGTCCGTAAATACCGAATGCAGGCAGCCCTTTCTGTGCGTGCCCGGCTAATACGGCAGCCAGATAAACGGCTCCCGGACGCTCTGTGCCGTTGAATCCCCAGACTGCTTTCGGCCAGTGCGGGTGCATATCCATTGTTTCGGAGCCATAGCACCAGCAACTGGTTACGGTAATGGTGGCACCTACTCCTTCGCGTTCGAATTTCTCGGCACAAGCGGCGCTTTCGGCTACACGACCGATGGTGCTGTCTGCTATTACACATTCCACGGGGCTTCCGTCACCGTTTTTCAAGTTGGATGAAATCAGTTCGGCAACAGCTTTTTGCCAAGTTCATAGTCTTGTCTTCAAGGCTTTCGCGGACACCACCCTGGCGGCCGTCGATAGTGGGACGAATCCCGATTTTAGGATACTTTTTCATGATATACATAGGTTTTAGTTGTTAAATTGAATTTCTTAAATGGACTTCGGTAGGGAGATAAGTTCTTATTTCCTGTCCGGTTAGTACAAATTCTGCGGCTTTCCGCCCCAGCTCTTCCCAGTTGATACTGAGTACCGTAATCCCTTGGTCTATTACCTCGTAGGCAGGAGTGTCATTGTAGGCTATCAGTCCGAAATCTTCTCCGCATTTCAGCCCGGTTGTCCGGCTTTGCTTGATTATATTGACTACCTCTATCTGACGGATTGCAATGTATACTTCTCCTTTACGGACTTGTATCCGGTCTGTATTTTCCACAATGGCTGAATCAATGTGATAATCCTGACAGAAACAATTGAAATACTGACAACTGCTACGGGGGTGTTTGATGTCTTCGGGAAATAAAAGTACTAGTCTCTGATATTTTCTCAGATGTTCTTTCAATGCGGCCAATGCATGATAAAAGGAATCGTCAAAATCCTGACATACGTATGAATAATCCTTTTTATCGAACTTCCCGAAATCCAACAGCAGCAACTTAGACGAATCTATTTTTTGTAAAGATGGGGGGATAGTTTCTCATTGTCGAAGTTCATCACAATGTATTTATTGTATCTGCCTATTGATTCACGTAAGATGGTATTGAAAAGTCGTTCATTATATTGATGAAACAATAAATCTACTTTGTAGTTGATGGATAGTTTTTTGATAAAACTATTATATAACGAGTATTTAAAGGGAGAATATTCGTCCAGCAGAAGCAGAATGTTTGTAAGCTTGTTGGTAACGTAGTAACCTTTTCCCGGAGTAGAGTCTATTATTCCCCGGTCTTTTAAATCAATGAATGCTTTGAACACCGTATCCCGCGATACTTGATAGTCACGGCTCAGTTTGTTGATGGACGGTAATGTGCAGTCCGATCTATATTTGCCCATGGAAATCTCCTGACTGAGTAAATCAGCCAGTTGTTTCACTTTAGTGGTCTGCTGTCCAAAGGTAACTTTCATGAACTGTTTAAGGTTTTACACGGACAATGCAAACTGTGCTGAACTGTCCCGATGCAAAGGAATGCAATTTATTCATAAACAGCAAGATGAAAAGGTATGTTTTATAACACAAGAATCGAAGCTTCTATATCGATTTCCGGAAGAATGTGTAGTACGTACTAATCAAATAATATAATTAGAGTATTTGCCGAAGTATATTAACCGCATTACAGAACAAAGGGAGGGAGTCGTGTCTTGCCGGTGCGCCGGATATTGTTTTGCTGGTTTGTGAAATGATTGCCGGGCGTATGAATGCAAAATTGACTCGGGATATGGAATTTAAAGACGGACTGCATTTTATCATCGAACTTCCTCTATAAAAAATAGGTGAAACATTATTCATTGACAGGGCTTTTTGTACCTTTGCACCCGGAAAAAGCAAGGATAAACTTTAAACAAAATAAGATTATGAGTAAAAAGCCCTTTTAATGATTCTTGACGGCTAGGGTATCGGCGATCAAGGTAAAGACGATGTAATCTTTAACACTCCCACTCCTTACTGGGATTCTCTGTTGGCAAACTATCCGCACTCTGAATTGCAGGCTAGCGGTGAGAACGTTGGTTTGCCCGACGGACAGATGGGTAACTCCGAAGTAGGACACTTGAATATCGGTGCAGGACGTATCGTTTATCAGGATTTGGTAAAGATTAACCGTGCATGTGCCGACAACAGCATAATGAAGAATCCCGAGATTGTTTCCGCTTTCTCTTACGCAAAGGAAAATGGCAAGAACATCCACTTTATGGGATTGACTTCAAACGGTGGTGTACACAGTTCATTCGATCATTTGTTCAAACTTTGCGATATCTCTAAAGAATATGGCATTGAAAATACATTTATCCACTGCTTTATGGATGGTCGTGACACAGACCCGAAGAGTGGTAAAGGCTTTATCGAACAACTGACTGCGCACTGTGAAAAATCAGCCGGTAAAATCGCTTCTATCGTTGGTCGCTTCTATGCTATGGATCGTGACAAGCGTTGGGAACGTGTGAAAGAAGCATACGACCTGTTGGTTGAAGGTAAAGGAAAGCAAGCCACCGATATGGTTCAGGCTATGCAGGAATCATACGATGAAGGTGTTACAGATGAATTCATCAAACCGATCAATAATTCTACCGTAGACGGTACCATCAAAGAAGGTGATGTGGTTATCTTCTTCAACTACCGTAACGACCGTGCCAAGGAATTGACTGTTGTGCTGACTCAACAGGATATGCCGGAACAAGGTATGCATACTATTCCGGGCTTGCAGTTTTATTGCATGACTCCGTATGATGCGTCTTTCAAGGGTGTTCATATTCTGTTCGACAAGGAAAATGTTCAAAATACGTTGGGTGAATATCTGGCTGCTAACGGTAAGACTCAACTGCACATCGCAGAAACAGAAAAGTATGCTCACGTAACTTTCTTCTTCAATGGTGGTCGTGAAACTCCGTATGATGCCGAAGAGCGTATCTTGGTTCCATCTCCGAAAGTAGCTACTTACGACTTGAAGCCTGAGATGAGTGCTTATGAAGTGAAGGATAAATTGGTAGAAGCCATCAAGACCCAGAAATTCGATTTCATTGTTGTGAATTACGCTAATGGTGATATGGTAGGTCATACAGGTATCTATGAAGCTATTGAAAAAGCAGTGAAGGCTATTGACGAGTGTGTAAAAGATACAGTGGAAGCTGCCAAAGCTAATGATTATGAAGTGATTATTATTGCCGACCACGGTAATGCCGACCATGCACTGAACGAAGATGGTACACCTAATACGGCTCACTCTTTGAACCCTGTTCCATTTGTATATGTAACAGAGAACAAGAATGCCAAAGTAGAAAATGGGGTATTGGCAGATGTTGCTCCCTCTATCCTGCACATTCTGGGTATGCCTCAGCCTGCTGACATGACCGGACGGGATTTAATAAAATAATGTAGAAAGTATATTTATTTGTCATTCTGAACAAGGTGAGGAATCTGTAATGAAGCATGGATTCGTCACTTTGTCCGGAATGACATTTTAATTTAATAAGAGATGATACAGATAGATGATGTTGTAATCTCCCTTGATGTGTTTCGTGAGAAATTTCTTTGTAATCTCGATGCCTGCAAAGGTGAGTGCTGCATAGAGGGAGATGCCGGTGCACCGGTGGAATTGGATGAAGTGGAAAAACTGGAAGAGGTGCTTTTCCTGTTATTTGGGACGAGCTTTCACCCGAGGCACGGACGGTGATTGATAAACAAGGAGTGGTTTATACAGATGAAGAGGGCGATTTGGTAACTTCCATCGTCAATCAGAAAGATTGTGTATTTACCTGTTATGACGAGAAAGGGTATTGTTATTGTGCCATCGAGAAAGCCTTCCGGGCAGGTAAGACCGATTTCTATAAACCAATCTCTTGTCATCTTTACCCCATCCGTATAGGTGATTATGGCCCTTACAAAGCGGTGAATTACCATCGTTGGGATGTATGTAAAGCCGCAGTGTTATTGGGAAAAAAAAGAGAACCTTCCTGTATACAAGTTCTTAAAGGAACCGTTGGTGCGGAAATTTGGTGAAGAATGGTATAAAGAGCTGGAGGTTGCGGCAGAAGAATTGAAGAAAAGAGGAATGATTTAAGCATCTTCGATTTTATCATCCCTGATTTATTACATTAACCGAAATTTAATACTACGAAAATACCCCATGAAAAGACTACTCTTGTCATGCTGTATCTTATTATGCGTCGTATTGACTTTGAAGGCGCAAGAACAGCCGTTAATCAGTCCGGATGATTCTATCCGTAGTTTGGTGGGACGTTTGTTTCCTAATAGCAATCCGAATCTTTCGGCACACATGAACCTGCAATTCTCCACTTCGGGAGTTGCCAACTTTATTGAAGGAGATTTAGAGGATGCCTCTTTTAAATTGAATCGTGTGAAACTGGAGATATTAGGTTCTTTCAGTAAACAATTCTCTTATCATTTCCGTCAGTCGTTTAATAAATACAACAATCCTCACTCGTTGGACAACTTATCCTCTTCCATTGAGTATGCTTTGGTGAATTGGAAAATGTCTGATAAATTCACGTTGACTGCCGGAAAACAAGATATCGCTTTGGGTGGCTATGAATATTATGTCAATGCCATCAAAGTCCGCGAGTATAGTGAGTTTAATGATAACATCAGTTGCTATCAGGCAGGAGTAGCGGGAAGATTCAATCTGTCATCCACCAATGAGTTGGTGCTTCAGGTAGTAAATAACCGTAGTGGAGAAAATGATGAAACCTATCTTTACGGTTTGCCGCAAGGAGTGGAAAAAGCTAAAGTTCCTGTTCTGTCAACAGTCAATTGGAACGGGTTCTTCTTTGATAACGCGGTACAATTACGATATGCGGCCTCATATGGGCAGCTGGCGGAAGGCAAGAATCTTTGTTGTTTTACGGCGGGTAATATTTATGAGAAAGGCCCTGTTATTGCTTATATTGATTTAATGTATTCTCGTGAAGGGCTGGATAGCAAAGGTATTATCAGTGATTTGCAAGGTCCTGTTTTAACGGCTCCGTCTACGGCGCAGAATGCGGAATACTTTACTACCGTGGTGAACTTTGACTATCGCGTTCATCCTAATTGGAATCTTTATTTGAAAGGCGCTTATGAGAGGGCTGGTATTTATAAAGCAAACGGGCATTTTGAGAAAGGGCTTTATCGTACTACATGGAATGTGCAGGCTTGTGTGGAATATTTCCCGATGCGTAATAGTGAACTGCTTATCTTTGCTCATCTTTTATATAAAGGGCATCATTTGACCCGGCGTGCGCAGGCTTTGGGAAGCACGAGTCCGGACACGCAACGTATTTCTGTCGGGTTGGTTTACTCTATTCCCGTTTTTTGATGTTCCTTATCATATCTTCACTCCGTTCCGTTTGATATTTCACATGGGTGAAGCAACTGCTTCACCCATGTGACAACGGCTGTTTACCTAAGTGAAATCGCTTCTTCACCAAGGTGAAGCAATGAACGCAGCCGGACAAAAATACAAGAAAAAAGGCTTACCTTTTTATTTCAATGAGGTTGTTTCCCCTTTTCATTGCAAGACCGGGGAAATACGCTATATTTATTGTGAAATAATTAATTACTTCAACTAACAACACAGAATATTATAATGAAAAAGACTGTCCTTTTTTTTCTGATGATTATATTGATAGCCTCGTGCCATCAAGAAGAAATTCCTTCTGTTTCCGATAAACCGGAAGGGAATCAGCTGATTTTTGATTTATCAGATGAAGATGCACTTCAGGGTTGTATTTATGTGAAACTGAAAGAAGAACCTACAGAAGAGGTGCAGATAAGGAGTATTGGCAACACGGTAAGGACAGGAATTAAGGTGTTGGACCGGGCTGCCTCTTCTTTGAAAATAGAGAGAATGGAACGTACGTTTCCCTACGCCGGCAAATTTGAAGAACGTACTCGTAAGGAGGGGCTTCATTTATGGTACAATGTTTGGTTCTCCAAAGACACATCAGCGACTCGTGCAGCTGCTGAAGTAGCTTTTCTAGATGGTATTGAAATGGCTGTTCCTGTTCCTAAGATAGTTTCCAGGGCAAGGCCGGAAACAGTATGGGATATGTATGGTATCAGAGTGGGGGAGTGGTTGTTCAATGATCCGGATTTATCCAAACAATGGTATTTTGATAATCCCGGTACAGAATCCTGGCAGAGGGAAGGTGCGGATATCCGTTTAGTTGATGTGTGGAAACAATACAATGGGAATCCGGCTATTATTGTAGCGGTTGTAGATGGCGGCATTAATCAGGAGCATCCTGATTTGCAGGATAATTTATGGACGAATCCGGGTGAGATACCAAAGAATGGTATAGATGATGATGGCAATGGGTATATAGATGATGTACATGGTTATAATTTTGTAGATGATAATGCAATTTTGGTCCCTCATCGTCACGGAACTCATGTGGCGGGTACTATTGGTGCGACAAATAATAATGAAACAGGTATCAGCAGCATTGCAGGAGGGAACGGAACTCCCGGCAGTGGGGTGAAACTCATGAGTTGCCAAATTTTAAAAAGTCTGACTTCCACTGGAGGAGAAGTCGCTTCTGATCCGTTTATTGCTGCCGCTATTAAATATGGTGCTGATAATGGAGCTGTTATCAGTCAGAATAGTTGGGGATACGCTGTCGGAACGGGGAGGAATACCTCTTCATATATTAATCCTGTACATAAGGAAGCTATTGATTACTTTATAAAATATGCCGGATGTGATAACAACGGAGAGCAACTTGACGGAAGTCCAATGAAAGGAGGGATTGTATTGTTTGCATCAGGCAATGCGAATACTTCTGACCCCAGGATAGCGGCGCCGGCTGATTATGACAAGGTAGTTGCGGTTGCAGCCATTGAGGCCGATTATAGAAAGGCTTCTTATTCCAATTATGGTACATATATGGATATTTCTGCTCCCGGAGGAGCATTGAACGGAGATGGGCGGATATGGAGTACGACTACAAAACTGGCCGGTAATTATGAATATCTGGCCGGTACATCTATGGCGTGTCCGCTGGTCAGCGGTGTGGCAGCACTGGTGATAGAGAAGTATGGGGTAGGCAAGAAAGGTTTTACACCGGAAACTCTGAAGGAAATCCTCTATCAAAGCGCATACGATTTGGATGAATATAATCCGAGGTATACCGGCCAGTTGGGGCACGGATGCGTGGATGCCACAGCTGCTTTAAAGATAGATGTTTCTAATCTTCATCCTTTTTACATTGAAGTCCAATCAGGTAACTGATAATACTCTGATATTTAGTGTAAGCAGCAGTATGGCTGGTAATGGAGAACTGACTTTGTATAATGGCATTGGCAATAAGGTGCTGAGTCTTCATTTGGAACTTGAAGCCGCCTCCTTGCATTCTGTGGACATAACCAAGCTTTCTGCCGGATATTATACATTGGTGTACCGAGCGAACGGGATGGAGATCAGAGAGAAATTTATCAAGTACTAATCCTGATAAAATGAAATAGGACATGAAACGAATAGGACTATATCTGTTTATAATAGGCATAACTTTTATTAAAGCTTATGGACAAGAGGATTCCGGACCTGTCAATACCGGAGCGGCAAACTATCTGACTATACCGGTTGATGCACGCAGCGCAGCCATGGGAGGTGCCGGTGTGGCGATTTCGAGGGGAAATAATGCCGTTTTCCATAATGGTGCGGCAACTTTATCGGAGGCCATGCACAAAGGTGGGGTTACGTATACTTATTCCCCGTGGATGCGTGACTATGAGTCTGGATACTCTCTTCATAGTTTAGGCGGTTTTTATAAAATTAATAAGCGCAATGCCATTCTGTTAGGTTTCCGTTATTTCGGCTATCCGGAGATGGATGGAATAGGGGAGGATGCTTCGGGCATACATCCCAAAGAAATAGCTGTGGAGGCAGGTTATGCATACGAGGTTATAAAGAATCTTTCGGTTTCCGCTACTTTCAAATACCTGTTTTCGGATATGGGCAGGATAGGAAATAGCAACGGTGCGAGTTCTGTGGCTTTTGATTTGGGGATATTATATAAGCGTGAGATAAAGGATTGGGAAGGTGCCGGTTGGTCGGTCGGGATTCATGCGAGTAATCTTGGACCGAAAATAAAATACCTAACCTCTAAAGAGGCTCTTCCTGCAATGGTCAAAGTAGGAGGTGCTGCTGACTTGCCTTTTGCATCAATGCATAGGTTGACTTTGACCGCTGATCTGGGTTACAGGCTTTCCCCCGATGATGTACAGGCGTTAAATGTAAGTGCCGGGGCGGAATATGCATGGATGGAGCATCTCATGTTGCGTGGCGGTTATCATTATGGTGATAAGAATAAAGGAGATGCCAGTTATGCTACGGCCGGGGCAGGAGTGGAATATGCAGGTGTGCATTTGGATTTTGCGTGGATGTTTGCGGGACATGAATGTCTTGCCAGAAATACGTTTTGGATTTCTTTAGGATACTCTTTTTAACTCTTGCACGGTTAGTCCTAGAAGCCTATATACATATATTAGGCTTCTAGGTTATCGATTATTAACAGGAAGATTATGAGTTATCTTTACTTTCTTTTTGTAGATGATTGGAATGCATTCATAATGGCTGTGGGTTTTCCGTTTTTGTCAAAGGCTCCCATATCATATCCGTTCCATTCGTAACATTCCGGTTCCCAGTACCATACACCAGCGCAAGATTCCATGTCTCGGGCTTTGTTTATAAAATCGGCAAGGACTTGGGCGGAAGCGGAATCATTTTGTTTTACCCCTATTTCGGTTATCATGACTTTTACTTGGAAAGTCTTTGCTAGTTGGCTGATGTGTTTTAATGCTAACAAGTTCATTTCTTGCCATAATTTTGTGGAATGAGTTTGTGGATAGTGTGACAGGCCAATCATATCCAATTTTCCTCCAGCTTCTTTGAACTGCTTGAACCACCAAGTTAAGTCGTCCCAGGCATTGTCTATGTGAACAATAACGATACTTTGGGGGAAGATTTTTTTTACGGCATCGTAGCCGGTATTGACAAACTCGGCCAGATTTTGTGTGTTTTGTGGATATTTCACTCGCTCATTGGTACTGTTTAAGCCTTTGACATCACATTCTCGGATATCATAGAATGCACCGCTGAGTGCGACATTCTCATCCCACAACATTCCTGGACGGATTTCGTTACCCACTTGTACCCATCGTGGGGATATGTCTTCCGCCTTTAATGCTTGCAAGATGTCGATGGTATGGGCGGCAATGGCCGTCTTTAGTTCCGCTACTGATTTGCCGATCCATGCCTTGGGCTTGAACTGTTGTCCGGGATCAGCCCATGAGTCGCTGTAATGGAAGTCTACCATGACATCCAGACCTTGTTCTTTGGCTCGTCGGGCTTTGTTCACAACGTCTTGTTTACCGTTCCATCTGTCTTTGGGATTTACCCATACGCGCAGGCGGATGGCATTTATGCCCAGCTCTTTCATCAGTTGGAAGCAGTCGGTTTCTATGCCTTCATGATTGTAAAACTTCAACCCTTTTTTTTCCATTTCACTCACCCAACTGATGTCGGCTCCTTGAGTAAAACTGGTTTTGGAAGGTGCTGGTGTATCGGAATTATCTGTTCCGGACTGTTCGTTGCCGTGGCTTCCGCAAGCTGACGAGGATAATACCAGCAAAGCGGTTAGCATATAATTCTTGAGGTTATGATATATTTCTTTCATGTGTTTTCGTATATTAGTTTTTTAGAAGATAGACAACGGAGGCATATCCGTCTAGTTTTAAATAAAAGTTTCCATGGTCTTCCTTCTCCTGTACATTTCCGGATACGGCGATAGCTTTCTCCGTCCTGTCCGTCAAGGGAATCTCTATTTCAGAATTGCCAAAATTATGAATAACCAATAGTTTCTCGCTATCTTTAGTCATGTACCAGGCGGCAATACTTTTGTATTTTTTTTCTCCCTCTCCCGATTCGTTGAACAGAGCATGACGGGTCATGGTTCCTTGGGCCAGCGCTGGATAGGTGTTACGCAATGCGGTAAAGATCAAGTAGGTATTCAATACTGACTGATGGTCTGCCGTCTGTTTGGTTACATCGGGGATGTTTGTGCTTACTGTGGCATCTATTTTGTCGGTATAGTGGGTGGTATAACTGTCTCCCCCACAACATAGGTCCGCGTACATATTCATCTCCTTTGTCTTTGGTGCCGTATAATCCTAGTTCTTCACCATAATAAATATAAGGTGAGCCGGGAGTAGTGAGCAGGACAGCGGCTGCTAATTTCTCCTTGGCGGTAGATTTACCTAGCTTGGAGGCTGCACGATCTTCATCATGGTTGCTTAGTTTGGTTGCTGCGATGTACCCGGGACGATAGGCGGCATATTCTTGCCTATAGTTCAGGATGTCTTTGGTGAAATAACATCCGGTGGCATTATTGAGAGCCCATTCCAGACGATACCAGAAAGAGAACTCGAACAAAGCGGGCAGACCGGCATAATAGGGGGCTACTTCGTTGTATTCGGACAGTACTTCACCCACCATGTAGAAATTGTCCGTGTGTCCTTTTTGCTTGTAATAAGTGTTCATGTCTTCGTAGAACATATTCAGAAAACGGGGATTTTCGTTGCTGGTAGCACTGTGGTAGATGTGCTTGACAGCATCCAGCCGCAGTCCGTCCACACCTCGGTCTATCCATCCTTTGGCACTGTTTGCCATGGCTATGTACGCAGGGGAAGAAGTGGCTTGTTCCACCGCACCATAGTTGAGGTCGGCAAAGTAGTCGGTGGCAAACTGGGAATGATAATACCATAAGTTCATGGAATCGAACAGAATATCGGCCGCTGTTTTGTTATCAAGAGTGAATGCAGTTCCCAAAGTGACTTTGTGGGAAGCAGAAGTAGCACCGTATTTAGTTCCTGCAGGCCAAGAAGGATCGTTACTAGTGCGGATTAGAAATCCCCAAGAGGAAACGAAGTCTGTGGTCAGTTCATAATGGTTGTTCCCTTTGTCATAGAATTTTTTACATATGCCTTCTCCGAAATAAAGGTATTTGGCTCCGTTTGTGCCGGGGTCAGGGTTGTCCGCATCGGCTTTTTCGGCCCGGGTTACTGTGACGGTGGGTTGCGAGGCTTTGCTCCAGTCGAGGCTGAATGTATAGATGCCTTTTACTTCTGTATCTTCGGAGGAGGTTGCGAACCATTCATTGGCGGCATATTCTTCTTTGGGTATCATGGCTATTTTTCCTTCTGCTATCTCTGTTTGAGGAGATTGGGAGAAGAGATAGTAGCTACGATAAAGATTATCAGTAGATGAGGTGGCTTCCTTGAACCAAGGGTGGGCTTTGCCCGTATGGTTCATTACATAATCCAGGTATATTTTTATGTTGCGCTTGTGGGCTTCGGTGATGAGGCGGTCGAAGTCGGCCTCTGTACCTAGTTTGGGATTGACTTTGGTATGGTCTGTCACATCATAGCCGTGATAGGACATGGCAGGATGGATGGGGGAGAGCCAGAGGGCTGTCACTCCGAGGCTGTTGATGTAATCCAGCTTGTCAATGAGTCCGTTGAGGTCGCCGTATTTGTCACCGTCTTTGTCTGCAAAGGAGTAAACTAATAATTGATAGGAGATGTCGGCACGCTTGGTACCATCCCAATTGTCGGGGGCGGCAGTGATATTTTTCCAAGTGGCGGTAGGAGGATCAGGGTTTTCGGGAGTCGGAGGAACCGGTATTTCCGGCGAATCGTCAGAACAGGCTTGTGACAGAGGTACCAAGCAAAGCAGGAATAGTATACCTACTAGAAAGAGATGGATTCGTTTCATGGTTTCTTTGTTTATAAGGGGTAAAAGAATAAGGCGGAGTACAGTATTACGGAAATTCCGCAAGCCGTAAACCGCCTTTTGTCGGTATAGGTACGGGGAGGATACAAGAAGCGTACCTATACTTGTATTGATTAGTTCTTAGTTAGGGTCAACAGGTTCATGCCGTCGCATTGAGGGATGAACCTGATGGTATAGTTTCCGGCCGTAACAGCGATGTTGCCGGCATTGAAAGTCGGTTCGGCTATCGAACCACCCCAGTTGATGTCCCAGTCATTATTGGCGCGGATTTTGATTTCACCATCCGTTAGGTTGGTGGTCAGATTCCAACTTCCATCTTCTTCGTTGTAAGTCATGTCGGTATCGGCATCCCATCCGGATGGGGTGGCGCTACCTATCACTCCGAGAGTTGAGATGAGGGTATGCTTGTAAGTCATGGCAGTCAAATCCACTTCCATCATGTAGAACCCTGCTTCCGGAGCGTCGATATTTCCTGCACCGTTTTCATCAAGTGTACCTGCCAGAGCATCACCACTTACTTTTTCCCAATCGCCTGTCCAGTTATCTTTTTCTGGGTTCGGCTTGTATTTGAATTCTCCGTTCAAATAGGCGAAACCTCTGTATTTGCCATCAAAGTTTATTCCGGCTAGCGGGCAAGTACCTGACCATGAGGTGTTATTACCTATTTCATAGATGTAAGGAGCGAAACCCAGCTCTTCCAGTGTGTAGGTGTATTCCATCATATCCAATGTCATTCTATACATGCCGGCTTGAGTTATCATGCCGGCTTGTGGATTGTTTGTTGTAAGTGTTCCTTCGGTAGCGGTATCTCCATCGGTTACGGTTCCCAATACACCAGCTCCCCAGAATTCTCCCTCGGTATTGGTCTTCGGAATAATTTTCCAGCATTGATTATCAGCGGTTGTGGTGAATACGATGGAAAATTTGGAATCTTCATAAACGTCTGTTCCCGAATGGCTGAATCCCACCATGCCGTCAGCGCTCCAACCATTTACCGAGGTTTCATCCTTGTCGTTCTTTATTGTGAACATGTCGCCTACAAGATAGTAACCGGTGTCAATAAATGGTGCGGCCGGAGTGAAATTTACGTCAAACGAACCGGCATTTACCAATAAGGCTTGTCCGTCTTTTATGGCATTGGCATATACTTGGGCAATGAAGGGACGCGCTATAGGACGTTTCCCGTAAGTTTCCACTACCAGCTTCTGAATGGTCAGGCTGTCAATCATTCCGTCTGTATTGGATTCCAGTTCTCCTGCCTTACCTTTCTCGGTAGAGAGCTCTACCCGTACATTGCCCAAGGTATATCCTTCGGGAAGTGTGGCATTAGATAGAGTGAACAATTTGATGCTGCTCCCCGGATTGGATAAATTGATGTCATCGACCTTGGATGCCGAGAAATCGGGAAGGGTTATTGCAGCTTCTTGTTCGTTGGCTTGAGGAGTTGCCCAATCAGTGTAATCATCTGTGCATGAAGACATGCACAGAACAGTCAGACCGATTAATGAATGGATTGATATATTTTTCATCTTGATTCAATTAAAAAGATTATTATTTGATTTCGCCTTCGCCGGTAGCGAAGTTCAGGTAGAGCTGCTGTCCCGCTTTGCCTGCTACTCGTGCTTGGTCTCCATCGTTGGCACGATATTCAATTTTGCCGTCGAAGACCATGAACTCGCTCTTCCACCACTCAAAGGTAGGAATTTTTACGTATGCACGCACACCGTCACCATCGCCACCCGGGACACTGGCAGCAAAAGCAGGTGAGACAAAAGAAGCGTTAAAAGTATCGGGAATGGTACATAACCAGCCTTCAGCCTGCTCTTTCCAGTCGCTGTTGCCTACAACAGGTCCCATCAACCATATTTCAGGTTTGTTAAACTGTATATCATAGACGAGGTTGCGTCCCGAAACGGAAGAGGTGATTACCATTAAGTACCATCCCGGAGTATCAGTAGCGATATTGTCTCCGTTGTCTTTGATATTGCCTGCCAAATCGCCGTTTATACTGTTTATACCAGAAAATCCTGTTTCATTTCCATCCCAAGCTTTGCTCTGATTGAATTTGATGCCGGCATCGTCTATCCATACCATAGACCAGAATACATGAGTTGCACCGTTTACGGGAATCATCTTGGTTGCCGAATCCCAGTTCCATTCGTTAAATCCGCCTACGATATATAAGTTTTCGGGGGTATTGACCGGAGGAAGCGAGAAAAGTAAATGTACTTTATTCAATGACACTACATTGGAAAGTATTTCGGTTCCTTCTATTGCTTTGTTATCACTGGTCATCATAACTGCTCTCAAGCGGATATAGACCGCTATATCCATCGGAAAATCAACATCGGTTGCACCTTTGTTTACTTTCATATCTGTAAGTGTACTAGCTAAAAAGGTGCGTCTATACTGATTTTTTGTTCCTGCATTGACATTACCTATTTCTGTAAAATCGGTCATGGATTCATCGAATGCCACTTGCACATAGTATCCAACGTTGGCGGGGAAGCCGTAGTCGGGTTGTGAACAGGATATTTCGATAGAGGAAGAATTGGCCAAATCGATTACTGTACCGCTGATAGCTGGAGTGTTTAGGACAAATTCGGTGGGTGAGATTAGCGTTGGGTTGGAGTCGCGATCATCATCACATGCGGTGAATATACCCAGTCCCAATCCGATAATCAAAAATGATTTAAGTATTTTATTCATTGTATTTTCATTTAATATTTATAAAACAAAAAGTTTTCAGTATCCCGGGTTCTGAGTCAAATTGGAGTTGGCAGTCAACTCATTGGTCGGGATGGCAAAAATATTAAGATGTGCATCAAAACTACGTCCTTCATAAGATCCGCCTTTCCATTGCCAAGTGTAATTGTTGTTGCCTCCATAGCGGTTGAATCTAATTAAGTCCATACGGCGGCGGCCTTCAAAATAGAATTCTCGGCTCCATTCATCGCAAATATCATCCAGGCTATATGCATTTGTACGGGTAGAAGCATGTGCACGACTTCGGATGGAGTTAACTGCTTGTGTACCTTCAGATGTAGTGTTTCCTCCATTCAAGCGAGCATCGGCTTCTGCAAAAGTCAGATAGGCTTCTGCAACACGTAGCAAGAAGTAGTCGGTATCGGCGAAGGTGGCATCATGTCCGGCTGAACCGTCTGTTTTGAAGTTGGTGAATTTTGCAATAGCATAACCGCTTTTAAAGGTAGATACATCTTCATTGTTTAAGGTACGTCCCACACCGTCGAATAAAAAAGCACGGTCGTCTTTGGCTGCTACATACATGTCGTAGCTTGGCAGTTCGGGGGCATCATTCTGAGGGAAGAATTTGCGGATGAGGTCAGGACGTGCGCGGTTACCGCCCCAGTTTTGTGCAGAAACACCGTTGGTGGCTGTCAGGTCATTAGGGTTTGCATGCATCTCACCATCAAAGCAACCAGCTATCAAGAACAGGGAAGTACCCCAACTGGTGGTTGTCAAACCGTCTTGAAGTAAGGGTAGAAGAGCTTCGTAAGCAGCATCAGTTTCCCCGTTGTCACCCATGAATAACATTTGATAGGCAGTCCATCCGCCTTTTCCCACAGTATTGAGCCGGTAGGAGGATTTTATTACTTTGTCGGCATATTCTTTTGCTTTTTGCCATTGGGCCGTTCCTGTATAAATTTCCGAATTCAAGTACAGGCGTGAGAGCAACAGCCAGCAGGCAGCTTTGTCTACACGACCATAACCGGCATCTGTCGATTTTTTTGCTTTTGCTTCGGAAAGGGCCGGTTCTATTCCGATCAGTTCCTGTTCAAGCCATTCATACATTTGAGCTCTGGATCTTTGTTCAGGTTTGGTCATTGGTTCCAATGTAAAGGGTATGTTTCCCCAACCATCCATCAGTAAGAAGTAGTGTAGGGCACGTACAAAGCGGATTTCGGCAGACATGGTGGCATCTGTATCTCCAGCCATAGCCAGATATTGGTTACAATAGGTGATGCCGGTAGTCAGACGGGCATAGAACCCGTTTAACATAGGATGGGAAGCATTGTAAGTATTGTAGCAGAAACTGGCTACACCTTCATCTCCCCAGCCGCAGATAGCTTCATCAGTGGTCAGTTCGTTGGAATTGAACAATTGGCGGATAAAGCCTGTCGTACCACCATCCAAACCGTCAATATCACAGTCACCGTTAGCACCACCGTTTCCGGCTAATGCCATATTGGCGTAGCACTTGTTGAACAATCCGTTTAAATCAACATTGGTATCGATGTTCGGATCGATAGGATCTACATCTAAGTCTCCGATACATGAGGTTGCCCCCAAAGCCAACATCATGAATGTGGCAGGAACGATATTCTTTATGTATTTTTTCATATACTGCATAATTTTGCGAATTAGAAATTCAGGTTAAGACCAATAATAAATGAGATAGGACGCGGATAGAGATTGTTATCGAATCCGTTATTGATTTCGGGGTCGATGCCATCATAGTTTGAAATGGTGAAAACATTCGATACGGTTCCATATACGCGTCCATTCAAACCGCGATAGCTTCCGTTCTTGAAGAGATTGGAAAAGCTGTATCCTAAAGTGATGTTGTCACACTTCAAGAATGAGGCGTTACGCACCCAGTAGTCCGAAGCTTTGGCGGTAATTTCGTAAGTTTGCCAATTTCTGGCTACAGCGTCTACCGGACGGTTAGACAGGTAATTCAAAGAGTTGGACCATACTTCACCAGGATTCATGTTGCTCCATCCGGCGTTGATTCCATCATAAACATAGTTACCTAGACTGGTACGCAGTGAGAATCCGAAGTCCCAATTTTTGTATTCCAGGCGGGAGGAAAGCCCCATAGTTACGTCGGGAGCAGCATTTTTATAAAGGTATTTGTCATTTTCGGTAATCTTACCGTCACCGTCCCGGTCTACTACTGCATTTTCTATCGGGTTGCCTTGTGGGTCATATACTTGTTGGTATACATAGAATGAATTAGCTGGATACCCTACTTGATTGTATTGCAGATAAAAACCCGAACCTTGACCTACTTTGATATCGGTATTGGCTACAGGAGCACCACTATCGGATACACCACTTAGATCGGTAATCTCATTCTTATTATAAGTAAGGTTATAATTAATAGTCCATATTAAGTCATTGTTTACAATGGGTTTCCAGTCTAAGGCAAATTCGATGCCTTTATTTTCCAACGAACCGATATTTTGCCATGCTTGATTTCTATAGCCAGCCATGGACGCTAATGGTGCATAGTTCAGCAAATCTTCGGTTTTACGGTAATAAGCATCAATACTGGCTGTCAGCCGTTGATCCATAATACCAAAATCAACCCCAATATTATAGGTAGTAGTGGTTTCCCATTTTAAATCAGGAGTATAGTTGTCCGGGCGGTATAGGGTTCCGTTACCTATCAGTGGATAAAAACCGTTAGTACCTGTGCTTACTGAGTATGTGGGAATCCAGTTATAATTGTTAATTTTTTCTCCTGCCTGTTGACCTGTCATGCCCCAGCCTAAGCGAAGTTTCAAGTCAGATATCCAAGATATGTCTTTTAGGAAGTTTTCTTCTTTTGCTTTCCAAGCTAAGGCTACAGACGGGAACCACGCCCAATGGTCTTTGAAGCGTGAAGTTCCATCATCGCGAACGGTAGCTGTAAGATAGTAACGGTTCATAAGTATGTAGTTGGCACGTCCGAAGAAGGAAACCAAATAACTGTCGGTCTTGTATTGATACGGAGTGTGAGGACGCTCTGTGCCGGCTAATGTGGGGTCATCGTTCGTCATCGGATAACGACCTACGTAGTCACTGTTTGTGCTTTTCCAAAAATGTTGCCATTCGTAACCTCCCATAATATCAAAATGGTGGTTATCATTAAAGTCTTTATAATATTGGGCGTATGCATTCAATGAAAGGTTGCGTTTTAGGATACTTTCACCTCCAACAGAACCATAATACATGGCACTAGGGGAAGCAGTAGATTTATTCTGTGCTTGGCGTCCTTTGGAAACATCGGCACCTAGAGATAAATGAAGGCGAAGGTCTTCAAGACCATGTACTTTATAGTCGATATCGGCACTTCCCACAAAGGCGCGGCTGTGGGCAACTTCTGTGTTAAAAGCAAGCATGGCTAATGGGTTGGCACATTCTGCCGTGCTGTTATAGATGAACGGCCATGTGGAGTCGCCTAATGATGCGGCTGATGACCATTGGAAAAATCCCCCATAATTTTGTAATGTCTGATCCAATGCATTGCCGAATTGGGCTTTGTGATATTCGGATGTGAAATTATAAGGATTTCTTGGGTAGGGTCCATCTTTACAGCAGCACCTACGGCTCCACCGTCGGCATATGCAGAACGTGCGTACATTCCTTTCGCATTGAGGTTCATAGTCAAATGATCGTCAAAAAAAGACGGATTAAGATTCAATGCAGCTGTGACACGTTTGAAATCAGAATTTTTCAAGATACCTTCTTGATTGGTGAAACCTACAGATACACGATAAGGAAGGTCTTTTACTGCACCCGATACGGTTATATTGTGGTCATGACTGAGAGCGGTACGGTAAATAAGATCTTGCCAGTCGGTGTTGGCTGTACCCATGGCACGATAAGCATCGCTGTTTTCTCCGTATAAATCGGTGATAAGTTGACGGTATTGGTTGCTGTCAAGTACATCAACTGTTCCTTTTTTTCTGACTCAATGTGACACTACCTGAATAGGAAACTGAAGGCTTTTGCCCTTTGCGTCCCTTTTTAGTAGTGATGATGATAACACCGTTTGAGCCGCGTGAACCGTAGATAGCAGTGGCTGAAGCGTCTTTTAATACGTTGAATGATTCGATATCCTGCGGATTAATCATGGCTAGTTTGTTAGAGAGGCCTTTTACTCCCTCATTGTCCATAGCCATACCATCAATAACAATTAGAGGGTCATTAGATGCGTTCAGTGAAGAACCGCCACGTATACGAATCTGGGCGCCACTGCCTGGGGCACCATCATTACTTGTTACATTGACACCGGCTATTTTCCCAGAAATCATATCCTGTGCGTTTATTACTAAGCCTTTGTTCTTTCCATCCGGTTTCATGGCTGTTACCGAACCGGTCAGGTCATTCTTTTTAGCCACACCATAACCGATAACGACTACTTCTTCCAAAGTTTCCGTATCATCTTTCAGTATCACATTTAGTGAAGTAGCAGCCGGAAGTTCCTGGGTCAGGTATCCGATAAACGAAATAACAATTATATCACCTTTATTGGCGTTTAACAGGAAGTTACCGTCAAAAATCAGTGATAG
>VOFJ01000435.1_pt1 | contig 58309 bp, 93 predicted proteins | sample 5384081 | NCBI WGS metagenome assembly VOFJ01 (sample SAMN12384729, study PRJNA508395) | human gut metagenome | isolation source: healthy gut I | host: Homo sapiens | reverse complement strand
ACTAGAACGAGGTTACAATCGCAAGGAGTACCAGTGGTTCTAAACAGCATCAAACACATTTCAAAGGAGTTTTATTATGATATACATAGGAATTGATGTCGCTAAAGATAAGCATGATTGCTTTATCACTAACTCTGATGGAGAAGTGTTATTTAAAGCTTTTACCATCGCCAACAACCTTAGATGGTTTCTTACTGAACTTTATCAAAAAATTGAATCCGTTATGGAAGATGTATCAAAAGTAAAAGTAGGACTGGAAGCCACTGGACACTATAGTTACAATCTTCTCGGTTATCTCATTGATAAAGGTTTGCCCGCCTATGCTATCAATCCGTTACATACTAATCTATACAGAAAAAGTCTAAGCCTTAGACAGACGAAAACGGATAAAGTAGACGCCCGTACGATTGCTTCTATGCTGATGTCTGATGTGAACTTGAAGTCCTACTCAGATACATCTTACCACAACGAAGAATTGAAGTCACTAACCCGTTATCGTTTTGATAAAGTTAAGGAACGGGCAAAGCTAAAAACTTCCGTTTCAAGACTGGTCTGTATCTTATTCCCTGAATTAGAAAAACTTGTACCAACACTTCATATGGCATCTGTTTATGCAATGCTCTCTGAATTTCCCGGTGCAAAACAAGTAGCCAATGCTCACCTTACCAGACTTACCAATCTACTTTCCAAAATCTTCCAAAGGTCGATATGGTAAAGATACTGCTATTACTTTCAGAGATTCTGCAAGAGCTTCTATCGGCTCAAATATGCCAGCCAAATCTCTTGAATTGAAGCACACCATCAAACTTATTCAGGAACTTGATTCAGAGATTGATGAAATCGAAAATGAGATTAAAATCATCATGGATGAAATCAACTCTCCAATTCTCAGTATTCCAGGTATCAACTATCGCATGGGTGCAATGATTATTGCTGAGATTGGTGATTTCAGCCGTTTTGATTCTCCTGATAAAATCTTAGCTTATGCCGGTTTTTCGCCATCAACATATCAATCCGGACAACTGGAAGGTGCCTACGCACATATAGGAAAAACGTGGCTCCAGATACCTGCGATACGCTTTGTATAATGCCACCAAATATGTCTGCCACTGGGATCCAACATTTACAGCTTATCTTGCTAAAAAACGAGCAGAAGGCAAGCATTACAATGTTGCCATATCACATGCTGTAAAAAAATTGGTTCGAGTGATTTATCATCTTGAAAAAAACAAAGCAGCAATACATAAAAAGCAGCTTAAATCTTTCTAATTCAATACTCCTTTTTTTGAGCACCTATCACGATGCTCTTTTTTGTCATACAGTTTTCAAGGTTCAAGGAACTCTAACTGAGTTCCAAATATATCTAAAATACATTTCTGTACTTTATTCAAAAAATATCATTTTAAGGCTTGACTTTTAATAGTTAGTCTACCTTATATAAGTCTCATAACAACTGCCAACATTCTCTTATAACATTAAACAGCCTTTCATGTCTCTAGAAAATATTTTTTTTTTAAGTATTGTGATATATTGTTTTAGCAAATAACCTCTGAGTCGTTTCCATAAAGTTCTTATCGCTACTCATAATATCCCAAATTACACTCTTTGCAATTCCTGCTGTGTATTTCGGTTCTTCACGCATTTCTAAAAATCTTTTTTGTGCTTTCTCCATCATGGATACCGCAGTATCTATATATTCTTTTTGTTCTGCTGTATTCTTCTTCACATTAGTTGTTTGAAAGAATTTAGAACCGTCATTTGTCTGCTGACATACAATATATCCCGCCAGATTTGCTAATCGCTTATTATATGCCCTGTCTAAACCTGCCAAATCTTCATCAAGTGTTAATGAATTTTCTCCTGTGAGGTCATAAGAAACCTGACGTTCTCCATTCTCATGTTCTTTCACAATATAATTGTAACGTGTTTCATAAGCATCCATCATAGACTTCATCACATCTTCTAGATTGTATTTTCCGTCTTTTAACGTCAGTCCACTATATTCTCTCATTGAAGTATAATGTTCCCATTCAACCTCATTTGTATCTTGTATTGTTAATTCATATCCTATCGGTTCCTCAACTTTTGGCTTTACTTCTCTTAATTTTTCCCGCAATGCCCGCCTTCCTTCATTCGATATTTCTACATTGTCTATCTGCTTATTTTTATAAGCAACATTGTCATCCATACCTCTGAAATCTTTACTCTTTCTTTCCATTTCGAATAAACAAAACCTATCGTAAGAAGGTGTTTGAAATATTTTCATATCAGTTCCTTTCACATTTCACCATCGCCTATTCACTCTCCATAACGGTCCAAGTGATCTATTACTTTTTATGACCATCTATACCAAGTTCCGCCATTCAAAAGCTGTGACATACTTTCTTTGTATCTTTTCACTGCTTTCTGCTGAATGGAACTAGGCACCACATAATCATTACCAACTTCACTTATTTTCCCATTTACCAGTTCGCAATGTGTCCCGTTTATCACAAATTCTCTGCTGGTATCCACTCCCTGGGACGCAAGAAAGTCTAAAATATAATAATCGGTGTATGGATCTGTCATACTGGAAAAATACTGCTGGTCCGCAAAAATGTATCAGGGTATTTAATCCCCCGATTATCATATTACATCTTTCATCATCTGCTTTGCTTCCGTTTCCATAGCCCTCGCCCCAGACAAAATCTTCCTGTACCGTCATGCTGTATCCATTTCCAAGATTAAATCTGCTTCCAACCCCAATTCGTGATACTGTTTGTACTGGGATCATATGGTTTGTACCCTCTGGTTTTAAATGGCTGCTGTATGGTTCCAAAGGTTTGAATCTCGGATGGGAGATATGACATACCCGTAATGGCTGTAAACGCTTTCTGCCCATTCACATAAAAAAGGAAGTATGGGTTGCACTGTCTATATCCGCTGTAATCTCGACTTTCTCATCATTGGCAAAAAGGATTCTGTCCGGTCATCCCGGTTCCATATGCATACAGCATTCTTGTAAACTGATATCTTGTATGTTCATCAAAATGATTCAGTGTCTCTGTATCTTCTCCCTTTACATCTCCATTGCAAAAATCAACAAATTTATTTTTTTGTTTATTTTATGTTCTAGCATAAGTCATTATTTTAATTGCACACCTTACGGTTTCATATCAAAGTTCCTATGCCAAAGCATCAAATGCCGAAACTCCGCTTTCCGTCACTCCTATAGGAATTGAAGTACCTACCAATTCCACCATTTTTCCTGTCAGGTCAGCTACATCTTTTCCATCAATTTTCAGATTATATTGCCATTCTTCCTGCTCCTGTTTTTCGGCACGCTGTTTTTCCAGTCTTTCCTCTGTCTCTTTCTTTTTTCTGCTTTCCTTTTTTCTCGAGTCTTTCTTCAAGTTCTTTCCTTGCTTTTTCTGTTCCCGGATCAACTTCATCTTGAGTACACATTACAGAACTCATGCTATCATATCCATTTATAGTAATACTATAACTCAGTATCTTTGCTCCTCTTGCTGCCACATAAGCTTCTGACTGTTCTATTGTTTTTGGTATTAGCGATAAATTGTACTCCAGCCATTGTTTTGTCTTTTCATCTCCCATAGCCTCTGACAAAAGAGAGCTGTTTATATTTACGGAATAATCTTTGCTTCTTAAGCAATCATATTTTTGTGTTAAATAGTTCTTATATTCATGGGCATTCTTATATGTTCTGCCCGTTTTGCTGCCAGCATTTTGTGTGTTGCTATAACGATTCGTATATGACGCATATGTTCCTATTCCTGTAACTGCCATATTAACATATCTCCTTTCATTATTCGAGTCCTTCCAACTATGCCACCTGTTGGATTTCTCTCAGAATCAATATAATATTGATCACACGCTAGCTTCAAATATACTTTGACTAATACCTTTCATCCACATATTCTGCGTTGCTCCATACCCTCTTTCCTTCCCCCTATATCATACAACCCACTGCTGTCAAAGCCTATTTTCAATACTAAATCATTTTCTTTTTTCCATCCATTCTTAGCATATTCCAACCATCTATTAGAATAAAGTTCATACCCTGCGCCATTTTTAGCCTTTTCCTTAAACAAGGCAAGTAAATCTGTGCCATCCTCTGCAATAAAAGCACCATTTCTATATGTCGCATTGCGTGCATCATACCCTGTTGTCTCATAGACTTCATGCCATAAAGAATATTGGTTTGCCTTTGTCATATTTGCCTGCGAATTAACAATTTCATTTGTCTGCATCATGCATACAAATCCACGCATGTGTCCATATATTTTTTTCGCATTATCCCCTTCATTCAGTAATTTTTCTATCTGCGATAATATGTCTCTATCTGCATTTCCCGACACTGTTAATTGATATGTATATGGATCAATAGAAAATACCAAATCTGCCTGTTTTGATATTGATATCCCATTCTTTGAAAGTAGATTTGAAATTTGCTGATTTACAACACTTCTGGCATACTGTTTTTGCCTGTCAGTATTGCGTACATAACCAACACTTCTTGAACCTCCTGTATATACATCCTTGTAATTTCTTAATGCATAATCATACCGGGCAAATCCAGCCGAATATTTTCCTCCTGTTTGTAACATTCTTTTTCTCATTGCGGTAAGCTATGGAACGCTGATCTTCTGTCATATATGAGCAAAAATTAGGTGAGGTCACATCACAATATTTTGATTCGATATATGCCATTGGATCAGAATGAGACAAATTTTCTTTGTACGCTTTATCATAATGCTCCTGCAAAACTTTTTGTACGAAACGATCTTCCTCTGTAAGTCCATCATATTGATAACCTACAGTTGTACCAGTGTTGGAATTATTGGGCAGGTTGTTTAAATCCCTGCCAGCTGGAATGTTATTATAATAGTCAGAATTATTTACAGTAACCATACTATACCACCTACCTTATAATCTGTATCATGTGAATCATACTGAAACCCTATCGATAAACTTTTTTTCATTTTATTTTCCACATTTTTTCTTCATTATCCGGAGTTCTTCCGACTGTGTCACCTGTTGGCTTTCTCTCAGCCTCAATATGATATGTAATCCAAGTTCTCTTTTTTTCCCTATGTTCAAATGACTAAGCACTATTTATACTTACTATTTGCATTTGGCAAATTAAGATATGTATCCATACTTTTCGTCCAAAGCAACGATAAATCAAACCTTCCTAATTTGTTTAAATCTTCTATGCTTTTTTTGAACATTGCGATAAAAATCTCTTCTGTCGTTAAGTCCCATATTACCAGCTTCAAGCGGCAGAGACGTGAAACCTCCCTGCTTTTCCACTTTGTAATGTGCCTCCAATGCACGCATTTCGACTACTGTAGCATTTGATGGATTAACATCATTGATATAAATTCTTTTCTCAAACTCTTTCCCGTTTTCATCCACACCTTTCGCTAACATCACAGGATTTTCATCCGTTGAATCATCCGCATATTTAAGACAATAAGAAAGACCTGTACCATTACCTCCTGTCCACAACATATTATCTGTTGTAAATATCTGATATACCTTTGGTGTTTCTGCCGTATAAAATGTCTTTTCCCCAGATGCAGGAGTTTTCATTTGATTACCTTTTGTTGACCGTATGATGAAGATACGGTATTCAGACCAGAACTAATGTTCATATTTTTGTTCCTCCAATCAGCTCAAAATTTTCTCTTTTTTTAATTATTCAAATATACCTGATATGTTAAATTTTAGTATCAAGCGGTTGCCTGTGCAGGTGATTTCCCACGACTCTGCTGTTTCTCTTGTAACACTATCTAATGCACCATCTTTGATTGGCTTACCAATTTCCCAGTTAGGATCAGCCTTTTTTGCGGCATCATAAAATGCCTGTCTGTAAATTCTCTCATATTTTTTTTCAAGGGTGTACCCGGCAGCCAATCTGTCCTTTTTCTGCATTTTACGATATAAATTGTTATACACGTCTGTGCGTTTTGTTGTATCACCATTGCATACACCGTTTTCACGCAGAAATTCTTTTTTTTTTTGTCAGTTCATACATTTCTTCTTTGCTGCTATCCGGAATTGATATGATCCTTTTTCTCGAACTTTCATTTTCATCTGTCACTAAAAGTCCTGCCAGTCCATTTACAGGGTTGATATAATCTCCATCCTTGTCATAATGACTCATCAGATTTTTTTTATTCCCTGAATATTGCCATACATTGCACCATTTCCAGCAGACATCATTTGTTTTACTGCGGCTTTCTTTTATATTGTTTGCTGTTTGTGTTAATCCCGGCAGCTTTTAACTTGAACTGAACAGAACTGCTGTTCAACTGGAACAACTGAAAACTGCCTATTGCATTTACTCCTGATGTCCCAAATGATTTTTGAAACAAAAAAGCATAATCCGTTATTTTTGACATAAAACATCCTCCCATATTAAACCTGTTATCTTACCTATATCCTTACGCTTTCCTATCAAAAGACGTTTTCTCTTCCAAATAGTTCGGCAGTTCTTTCAATTCTTAGCTTTGGGCATTCTTTTTTGCGTATGGTATTCATTGAAGTAAATTCCGTAAAATTCTCTTTCCTTTTCCCGCTCAGCCGGAGTTCTTTCGCATCCCCATCCATAACTATCTCCCAGATAGGTCAACACTTTTGTTCCTTGATAAGAAATGTCGGCACCATATCCTTCGCCTGTCAGAATCGGACATTCCAGTGTGCCTCCTCCCGCCATAGCAAACTTCTGTTGCGCAAGGTTGTTATTTTTCCCCCCTGCCCTCTCCAGAAAATCGAGCAATGATAATTCTCCGATTCCTTTGCATTTCGGATTACCATTTTGACTTTTTACCGCATTTTTAGCCTGCTGATATAATGCCTTTCTGTCAGGGGATACATCGGATATGTATTCTGCACATAACCTTGTTCTCTGCCTGTGAATAGATTCTAATTCCGTTTTACTCGTAGTGTTGGCAGCTCTCTGAGCCAGTTCCTTAATCTCAGAGACAAACTCTGCCTGTGACTTACTGCTTTTCCCTGCACTTGGAATCATAGACCAATCAGGTTCTCCACTTCTCAGCGATTCACTATATTTTGTAATGGCAGAACTCGTTGCATTTGAAATCGATATTCCCATGAATTCACCTCATATTTTCTACCTTCTCTGCATATATTTTAACCTCTATATATACTTATCCATTTATCATATTCATTCTTTAAAATTCTCATAACATACTTATTTCCTCTATTTTATTATCGGATAAAAATAACCTGTTCTCCTAGTCCCATATCATCAAACGACCATATTACGCATACAAAGACCATCTCTTTACAAAATGACTACCGCCTTAAATTCATTTTCATCGCAGGAAAGCACCATATCACCGCCATATTTATCCACAACTGCTTTTACATTTAACAATCCAATACCGTGATGATCCCCTCTTTTGCTCTTTATTGTATCATTTTCAATTTCCACCTTTTCTGTCACCGGATTTCTTATCGCAAATATCAGTTTATGATCTTCGCACTCTAATTTCAGATGAATGACCGCTTTTCCGGTATTTTTCAGTACCTTTTCACTCTCCCGGATTGCATTATCCAGTAAATTGGAGAGCAGGATCACGATCTCTTCCTCCTCCAGACAGATCTCCTGCAGAATCCCCTACTTTTAGGATCACTGCTATGTGTTTCTCCTGCATGCTGCGGTACTTCTGGTTTAAAACAGCATTGACCACCGGATGGTTCGTGTTGATTGCCGACATCTCGACAGCTATGCTCTCTGTCAGCTTCTGCGTAAAGGAAAGTGCCTCATCTGTGTGTCCATTCTTTATCAACGTCTGGATCGTGGAAAGCTGATTTTTATAATCGTGCATTTTTCTTCGCTGACGCTCATAGATTTCTTCCCGGTCCTGATAATCTGCAATACGATTTTTCTGATTTTGTTCCGTAAGTACCGCAATTTTTATTCTCTCTTCTTTTTCAATGGTATTCTGCATGAACTCCATAAGGATAAGGTTAATCGCAACCAGTCCCACCGAAAGAAATAAAAATACATTCTGCATATCATCGTTTTCTGAATAAAACATAAGAATGAAACCGACCACCGTAAATACAGGAACACAGAAAAAACTGTAACCATTCTTTTCCTGTAATCAGACCGCAGCTTTTTTCTTGTTTTGCTAAATCTTCTGATAAACAACATCAGAATGATAAAAACCGTCTTTGATATCAGTGCCTGTAAAAACCATTTTTCTTGGATTGAACCTCCTCTTCCCAGCAAAACAGTCACATAATCAATCAATACAAGCATTGTATAGTTGATGATTGAAAACAAAAAAAAACTCTGCCGGAAGGAAACTTCATAATAAGCCAGATTCAGGAAAGACATAACCAGTATAATCGGGATACATTTTAACATTCCGATCCATGCCCCTGTGACTGCTACCAGATAAAGCACTCCGCAATAAACAAAAAATCTATATCTGTTCCTATATCCGCCATCTCTTTTTTCCATAAAAGTATCAAAAAAGTATAGCGTTCCTTTTACTTCCAGCATTTCCGCAATAAATGTCAATACCCAGAATGTCATGTTATTCTTCTCCCTTTATACAGCATATATTCCCTCTTCACCTGTGCATATCGTGCCTTGGGAACCGGAATCTTTTTTCCTGTCGTAAGTGTCATCACATAACTGCTGATTTTGTTGTAATGTATTTCATATTTACAAGAAAACTTAAATGCGCCCGCACAAATCCCATATTCTTTAATTCGTTTTCCAGTTCATCCAGTTTTTTATAAATCTGAAATGTCCCTTTTTCTGTATAAAATACATTTTTGTGAAGCTCTGTTTCTATATAAATGATGTCATCTGCATAAAGTTTTATCGTTCCTTCTACAAAACGAAATTCGAGAATCCTACGGTTTTTATTAATTTCTGCTATCAAATCATCCATACATTCTTCTATAGTATCTGCAAGGTTATCTTTCAGCAGAAAACGGCTTGCTTTCACCTTATATCCATCCAGTGCGTAATTCATGTATGCCGTCACCAGCACAACTGGAAGTTTTGGATATTTTTCTTTGATCCTCATAGCTGTTTTCAGCCCATCCATCCCCTGCATATTGATATCCAGAAATAATAGCTGACACGCTTCCAAAGCCGATTGATCTTCGCATAACTGTTCTCCGGATTCATATTCTGTAATAGTAAACTCATAATTCTTTTTTTTTTTTTCGCCATAGCCTGACAGCAAATCTGACGACATTTTTTCTGTCATCTATCCTGTCATCACAAATAATAATGTTCATATTTTTCATTCATTCCTGTCTTTGATTTCTCTCATGCCTGTAAACCATACAAGTCTCACCTAGCACTCTTTATTATATCAAACAAATCTTCCGCTCGATCATTCTCTGCATCAAATGACTATTTTGCGCATAGAACGACTATCTCCTATAGAAACGCAGAAGCACTGTATCTCAAACTCTTTGAAATACAATGCTTCCCTGCATTTTCTATATCGTCATGTTGATATTATTACTTTACTATCCTGCACACTCTCTGGGAGTGACTGTATCTATCAAAAAAAAGAAGCCAGCAGTTTATTCACGCACTACTGACTTCCTATATTATTCATTTTATTTACTTCGCTGCGTCTCAGACAAGTTTTCCATCTTTAAACACAATCTCTTGCCCTCCAGGTATCCGTCCTCTCTCTTATCTGCACCGATTACCTTTGCGATGGACTGCGCCACCGAAAGGTTTCTCGGCAATTACTAATTTTATATTTTTTTCACTCAAATTTTGTTTCCTTCTTTCATTTTTTTTTTTGCTTTTTGATAGCATAAATGCTATCATGTATATAGAATAAATATTTCCACTTGGAGAACATATACTAATGTACAACATTGAATTTTACGAAGATTCCAATGGCAGATCAGAGCTTTGGGAATTTCTTGAATCTCTTCGAGTCAAAGCAGCTACAAACAAAGATGCCCGTATTCAATACAAGCAGATAAGTTTGTACATCCAGCTCCTCGAAGATAATGGTACACGGCTTAATGAAAATATCACAAAACACCTTGATGATGATATCTGGGAGCTTCGCCCAGGCAATAACCGTGTTTTTATATTTTTATTTCCAAAATGATACCTTTGTGCTTTTAGCATCAATTCCGCAAGAAAACTCAAAAAACTCCCAAGCGCGAAATTGAACTAGCAAAGGCCGAACGTGATGATTACCTTGCCCGAAAGGAGGCTGCTGAATGATTATGAAAACCTGGAATGACTATAAGGAACATGTAAGAACCGTTGATCCTGAAATTGGAAAAGACATCGATGAAGTTGAAAATATTTCCTCTATCGTAAGTGTCATGGTGGAGCAGCGTACTTCTCTTGGACTTAGCCAGAGAGAGCTTGCTGCAATGTGTGGTATTCCACAATCATCCGTAGCACGGATCGAATCCTGCAAAACAACCCCGAATCTCGGAACACTGCTTAATATTTTTCAGCATCTCGGTCTGCAGCTTACAGTAAGTCCTACAAAACCTACCATTTAAAATCAAGGAGAATCTCTGCAAAGAGGTTCTCCTTATCACATTTCTTCAATTCACGTAAAAAGCCCGTCCAGAATAGATTGATTTATCTAATCTGAACGGACTCTTTTAAAATTCTGAAGTGTTCCCCTGCGGGAATCGAACCCACAATTACAGCTTAGGAGGCTGTCGTTATATCCATTTAACTAAGAGAACAAATGCCGATTACCGGCAGTTCCTGACAATTTATTCAAGGCAAAGGTTTCCCTGCATCCAGACATTTCCACGAAAATCGTCTGCCTATCGCAGGTTCACCCAATAAATCTTTTTTCATTGATACACACATCGAACTGGATGTTATTGCACAACAACTTCATTCCATACAATTTTTCGTGTGTAAGTTTATTTTCCATCGTGACACAGTCAATGATTTCTCCCAATACCGTATACTGGTCACTCTCAATCCCAAATGGCATAAACGTTGACTTCACGATACTGAAAATATCTTCCTTCATCACTCTCTGGGACAGCAGTGCATAAGTATCCATATCCTCCAGCGTAAGGCTTTCGATTGCATCTTCATCGCCTTCTCTTGCCTGTGCGATCAGCTGATTATGCCGGTCATTTTTCTGGATAGCCGGTACATCATTTTTTTTTTTCTCTCCACAACGGGACAGAGTATTTTTCCCTCGGTGGAAAGTCCTGCAAGCATTGCCCCATAATGTATTTTGGGGAAAGGTGCCGGTTTGTCTCTGCCAGATAATCCGCTACATTCTGTATATAAAAAATCAGTGTAACTCCAAGATTAACCTCGTCACATACTCCTGCATAGGACTCTTTCTCGGCATGTTTTTCTACATCAATCTGCTCATTCGTCGTAATACTGGTACCAAAAACACATACGGATAGTAATAATCCATATGAAAACTGTCATCTTCCTGATAAGTACCCCGAACCGTAATTCCGGCATTTGCCGCAAATGAACCTGACAGTTCCGCAAACTCGTTTCCCTCAGAATCTTTTGTAATTTTCATAATCTCCGGACGGGTAATTACTTCATCCAGTATCATTTCAAGATCTTTTTGTAATATCTGAAAATCCAATCGCCCTAAGGAATTTGTGCACTTCGCGGTTCTCCTTTCTCCATACATTACTACATTCTATCATATTATTTGAAGAATGGAAATATCCTTTTGTAACATTAAATTATATTTTTTTTCTGACTCCCCGGAATGAAAATCCAGAACAACCGCACACTTCGGATCCTCTGTCTGCAAAACGACAATTCCCTCTGCCTGATTACTCATCTTCACTACCGTTCCTACCGGATAATAGGCAATCTTAGATAGCAGGGTTTCCACCACTTTCCGGTCATACTTGTGTATGATTCCTTCCTGTATCTTTCCGATTGCATCCTGCAGGGGAATCCGTATGCACTCCATGCCCGTAATATAACTGTCAAATGCATCGCATGCCTGAATAATCCTGCATTCCATTGCAAAATCTCTGCGGCGCATCGGAAACCCGCTTCCATCAAGTCTTTCATGATGAAATAAAACCATCTTTTTGATACTTCCGGAATCCAGCTTTCCTCATCCAAAGCGGAATATCCTAAAATGGTATGTTTTTTGTACTCAAATGCTTCTATGGGATCTTCCTTTTCCCAGTCCCGGTTCACATATCCTGTTGTGATATAACGGAGTCCGAGATCATGGAGCAGTGCCCCGACTGCAATATTATATTGCCTCACCTGATCCAGATGAAGTAATCTTGCCACAAATACACTCACAAGTGTTACCATGACAGTATGTTCATATAAATTTACAATCTGGGCATTGATATCAATAATTATATTTTCCGGTATTTTGCTTACTTCTTTTTACAACTTCATTTGCGATTACTTCAAATTCGCGCAGCGACTTATTCTTATGATAGATATGGTTTTCCATCACCCGCTGTACGCGTTCCACAAACTTACCGAAAACAGAATAATCAATAATCCGCGATGGCATTTCATAATTTTCATACGGATCTTCTACCATAAGGGTGTCAATCCCAAGTGAACGGATCAAAGGAACATATTCCTTCTTGAGTCTGCTTCCTCTTGAAATTAATATCATTTTTTCATCTGTAAGAACTGGTTCTGCTAATATTTCATTTCCACACAACTCACTTACTGATTTTACCCTCATGTTACACTCCCGTTATTTTGCAGGATTGCTGCCGGTAGATTCTCTTGCCATCTTTAAAGCTTCCTGCTCTTCTTCTGCTAATGTAATAATTGAATTTCCGTCTATAATCTCTTTTTTATGTAAGTATAGCAGCCCTCTCTGCTGTGTACTGCATTGAGAACGAATCCATTATCTGACTCATTCAACATTGCAAGGGAAAAAACTAAGCTTTCCACCCATCTCATTAAAAGCATCGTATTTTACCAGTCCGACCTTCTGAAATGTGAATTTCATATTGTCAAACATTTTTCTGATATTTTTTTCTCGTTTACTTCATTTGCAGATATCAGTTTATCGACCTGAGACAAACGAGTTACCAAAGTTTCTTCCAATGATTTTGCATCTTTTCCCATCATGAATGCTTCATACTTTTTACGCAGTTTACTTGTCTTTGCCATATTCACAACGGTAAGTATAAATAAAATAACACAAAAAAAGCTGCTAATCCTAAAATAATATAATCGGAATCAAATCCTAAGTATTCTGATATCATATTTTTTTCTCCTGTTTCTATTTTCTTACATTCTGTTAAAATTTTAAATAGGCTTTTTATCCCTATTTTTCTACATTTACATTTTTTGTATCGTCCGAATCATGTCAATAATCCGGTCAAGTTCATCCTGGGAATAATATTCAATCTCGAGTTTCCCTTTCTTCGCATCCTTATGGTTAATACATACCTTTGTTCCAAGAATGCCTTTCATCTGCTCTTCTAAATCATGATACACGGCTTCCAGTTTCGGGTCAATCTTCTCTTTTTTTCTTTTTTCTTCTTTTTTTTTTTCATTCTGGAGACTTTTTACCAGTTTCTCCGTATCCCGCACACTCAATTTTTCATCAAAAATTTTCTGCGCAATGATATACTGCTGTTCCTGATCTTCAATTCCCAGAAGTGCGCGTGCATGTCCTGTTGTCAGCATCTCATCAATGACCATCTGCTGTACTTTTTCATTCAGTTTCAACAGCCGCATGGCATTTGTGACCGCTGTTCTGCTGCTTTTGAAACCCGTTCTGCTACCTCATCCTGCTTTAGATTAAATTCTGTCAGAAGCCGCTTAAAAGCCAGTGCTTCTTCAATTGGATTTAAATCTTCCCTCTGAATATTTTCTATCAGGGAAATCTCCATAATTTCCTGTCTGGTAAGTTTCTTGATAATCACAGGAATTTCTTTGATTCCGGCTATTTTTGCGGCTCTCCACCGGCGCTCCCCCGGCGACAATCTCATAATAATCCTCCCTCTCCTGCACCAGAAGTGGCTGCAATACTCCATACTGTTTTATGGATTCTGCCAGTTCAAGCAATGCATCCTCATCGAATTTTTTTCTCGGCTGCTCCCTGTTTGGTTCTACCTTTGTGATATTCATCATGATAGCATCTGCCGCGTGCTCACTCTTTGGTGTTGGATTATTTTTTTTGAAGCTGCCGGCTTTGTATTCACCTTGTCTGTAATCAGAGAATCCAAACCTTTTCCCAATCCTTTTTTAACTGCCATTGTTACTCCCTTTCTTTTTACAAATCTTTACGACCCACGATTTCCTTTGCAAGCTTGCGGTAACTCTCTGCCCCCGCAGATTTGCTATCGTACATATTGATCGGAATTCCATAAGATGGTGCTTCTGCCAACCGAATATTTCTCGGAATCATTGTTTCATAAATCTTTGTATCCAGATTTTCTTTTTACATTTTCTACAACCTGATTTGACAATTTCGTCCGGACATCATACATGGTAAATACAACGCCTTCCATCTGCAGATTGGGATTTAATCTCTCCTGTACAAGATTAATGGTATGTATCAACTGGCTCAGTCCTTCCAGTGCATAATACTCACACTGAATCGGGACAAGAACCGTATCTGCAGTTGTCATGGCATTTACCGTCAGCATATTTAAAGATGGCGGACAGTCAATCACAATGAAATCGTAATCATCACGGATATAGTCAACTGCTGTTTTTAATATATATTCTTTGTCATTTATTCCTAATAATTCTATTTCCGCACCTGCCAGATTTACATTGGATGGAATCAGACGCAGACCTTTTACAACGGTATCCTGAATACTCTCATTGATGGAACATTCATCCAGCATCAGCTCATATACCGTATTCTCAACCTCGTTTTTATCCACGCCAAGTCCACTCGTCATGTTTCCCTGCGGATCTAAATCAATAGCAAGTACACGTTTGCCCATTTCAGCAATGCTCGCTGCAAGATTTATCGATGTCGTTGTTTTACCGACCCCACCCTTTTGATTTGCAATTGCAATAATTCTTCCCATATTTTTTCCTCTTTTCTTTCTTATTCTCTGTATTTTATCAGAGTGTGTTTTTATTTATCTTTTTTTAATTTTAAATGCAAAGGTTCTTCTCCATGTATTATTCTGTAAATTCCTTTGCGATGCCGGATCAGCATAAGGACAGTTGCAATCAGTACACATACAAGTTCTATAGAGTTTCCATGTATAAAATATACCGTTGGAATTGCAAGCGCAGGAATGACAACCGCCGCGCCCAGCGGAAGCCATCCGGTAAGTAGCACTACCATGCCTCCTATTATGCAACAGATTGCTCCCGGAACTCCAAATGTAAGTATCAACCACGTACAGGTAACTGTAACACCTTTTCCACCTTTTCCTTTTCTCCACAGTGGATAATTATGTCCCAAAATCGCTCCAAATCCTGTATATAAAAAAAAATATCATGCCATGTTTTATCTGGAAATAACAGGTGACCAAGAATACCGGCTACAATAACTTTTAATATATCGCCGGCTAATACCAAAAAACACCTTCCTTTTTTTTCCCGATATGTTCCATGACATTTGCCATCCCGGGATTTCAGATCCTATTTTACTTACATCATTTCCTGTGGAATGTTTTACAACGAACGTTGCAGTTAACATTGTTCCGTATAGATATCCCAAAATCAATAATATACTTTTTATATATCATACACATCTTCCTCTTATTTTCTATTACAGTATAACATAAAATCGATTAATCTCGAATAGTAATTATGTTGTTATTTTGCAGATTTTTATGTTCTTCTTTGAGCTTTTTTTGTGTGAAATGTTTCACGTGAAACATTTTTATTTTTTATTCTTTTTATTATAAACTGAATCGCAGCTTAAATGCGTAGATTGAAAATCTTTTTTATATCTTCTTTTGGATTGATATACATAGTGTTACTTAAAAAGACATTTTTTTCTACACGATGAATAATACTCTGTTTCGTATTGATTTCAACGCAAGAAAGAAGATATTCTGTTCTATAAGACGAAAGAAAAAGATACAATCTCTTTCTACACATAATAAAAAGAAACTATAGACAAAGAAATAATATTTATAGCACCTGTCTGTGAAAAATAGGATGTTAAATTTGACAGTTATAGCTTTCCCAGAAATATATTAATTTACGCTTTTTATTCACTCCTTTCTATGGTACAAAAAATAAAACACCAAAAGTAACCATACATGGATATGGGTATTGACACTGATACTCTCATAACATATTTGCACGTTTGTTACATATTTTCGAGAATCCAATAGGCTTTGACACCGTTAATCTCACGACGTGACTAATATCTATATCTATTTATATGGATATAGATATAATGATATGAGGGTCAAAAAAGACATTTTGCCCCTCATTTAAGATTAATCAGATTAATACATGCTTCGCATTTTCATAATCTGACCGCATCTCATAATCCGTTAATTTACATGCTTGCATAGTAAATTGCTACTTTCTCAATTGTGGTGCGGGTCATTACGGTATCCATCAAATTGCATGCAAACATGCATCAATCATACCTTATGACCTTTTAATCACATAATTTCATGGAAAAATTTTTCAAGGAAACGATACTGATAAGTACCAAACATATCTCCGGCACATCCCTGGGTACACCCATATCAGAAAGATTTTACAAAAAGAATTACAAAATCCTGGAAATAATGCAGACACATTTACAGGGTATATAAGATACGACTATTCAGGAGATTAGCGAAACCTATGAAATATCAGAAGTATGAATACATTGTAGCAACTTACCCTCTGCACCATTTGACAGATAAAAAGATAATTATATTTATTCCGAAACGATGATAAAATTGTCCTCACCACTGATCTGATGATAAACGGAACATTATTTTATTCAGTAACTGCTTGATCTCTTAAATAAAAATTTTAAAGATATGATTAGTGATGTTACTTTTAAAAATCGGGATGAACTGGATATGTAGGGAAAAGAAGGTAATAAATGGGACAACTATGAAATTTATTTTTACCGATGGGCTTAATAAGAAAGTATTCCTAAAACTTTCATTCATATTATGTTCTTATTGTTCCGGTAGTTTATCATTCGTTCATTAATTTGTAAAACCGGAGCAAAATCATGCATATCATAAATTCACCGGGCAAACTTATATTTAAACGGTTCTCCAGCAAATTCTACTTATGAAAATAAAAAAGGATAATAGAATGTTTCACGTGAAACATTTTGTTATCCTTTTTAAACGAAACTCTCTCGTTTTCCATTCTTTTTTACAATTCAATTAAATTATTGCGAATAGCAAACACTGCAGCCTGCGTCCGATCTGTTACTTCTATCTTCTTAAAAATGTTAGATACATGGTTCTTAACGGTTCTCTCACTAATATTTAACTTTTCAGCAACTTCCTTATTATACATTCCAACTGCCAAAAGCTTCAAAACTTCCAATTCACGCTTTGTGAGGCTCTCTATCTTTCCTTCATCCCTGTTCTTTTCAATCATCTTAGAATTTAATGATGGAATAAGACTTGGCTGAATATAATTTTCTCCTTCTACGATGGAAAATATAGCTTTTTTTTCAATTCTGCGGATTCAGAATCCTTTAAAAATATAGCCATCCACCCCTATATCAACCGCTTTCATCAGATATTCCACTTCATTATGAACGGTAAGAACCAAAACCTTTACCTTTGACTTTGAAGATTTAAGCGTCTGCAATACTTCCAGAACCATTTTTTCTCGGCATATTAATATCAAGCAATAATACATCCGGTGTACAAATTTTTAACTTTTCCAGACAGTCAACACCATCTTCTGCTTCTGCAACTACCTGTATATCTCCTTCCAATTCCAGTAAACTTTTTTAATCCCTCTCTGATCATGGAATGATCATCTGCGATCATAATTTTAATTGCCATTTTTATAAGTCCTCCTTCATTTTTGGAATTGACACAATAATAGAACATCCCTTTCCAGGTGCAGATTCTATAGAAATTGTTCCTGATAACAGATAGACCCTTTCTTTCATCATAGACAATCCGAATCCGGAATTATCATCCCTTGTCTCATCGGGAACTGCATGAACATCAAATCCCTTACCGTCATCTTTAATAACTAACACAATCTTCTTTTTCTAAATAAGAAACTTTTACCTCCAGATAAGATGCCTGTGCATGCTTAACTGCATTATTACATGCCTCCTGAATCACCCGAAGCAATGTAATCTGAACAACACTGTTAATCGGATATGATGTACCTTCCGTATAATATCCACATTCTATTCTATGGAATCTCTGAAATCGATCCAATGCTCTTTCAACCGTAACGTCAAATCCAATGTCATCAAAAGACATGGGTCTTAAATCATAGATTAACCCTCTGGTATCCTCAATTATTTTACGGAGTGTCTGACCAATGGAAAATAGCTCTAATTTACATTTTACCGGATCTGATTCTATAATTTTTTTGAGCATAATTCCGTTTTATGTACAATTGCAGTCAGATTCTGTGTGGTAGAATCATGTAATTCTCGCGCTATTCTCTGACGCTCTGTTTCAACAGAACGAAGTAATGCCAGCCTGGTATCATAAGAATCTATATCCGCAGCCTCATGAATCTTTCTTTCAATCTCCGTTTCTTCCTTGATAACGCTGGTAATATCTGCAATTCGAAATTCATATTCCTGCATCTGATCTCTCAGACACATAATTTCATTTGATATCCTTTTTTTTTGATCTGCCCGAAGTTCTTCCATCTTTTCTTTATGAAAAGAATTAAATTCTCTCGGACTGAACGCTTCATACCCGGGATTTGTTTCCTTCTCTAAAACCTGAAGAAACTTTGTATTCTCTTTTTACTTTATTTTCATATAAAGAAATCTGCTCTTCCAGAGAAACTTTGTGTTCTATATACTCCTGACGGATTTTTTCCAGATAATCTTTTACCATCTTATTCCTCAAACGTATGTTCTGTTTTGTATTTTCAATATCAATAATATTATAAATCATTTTACGGGTAAAGAAAATAAAAAGAAATAAATATTGTTTGTAAAAAGACCCAAAAAATGTCTATAATATATTTAAAATCAAACAAATTTTAAATACAAGGAGGATTTCCATGAAAAAAGGCACAAAAAATTTCTTTTTTTTTTTTTTGAGTGTTGCAACACTGGCAGGAATGTATGCATACAATCAGTTTGTTGCCTCCACTTCCACAAAAAAGAATATGCTCCCAACCCAAAAACGGATCCTATTATTCCTGGAAACAGGGAAATGTTTTTTTACACAAAAAAACTGGAACAGGAGATCCTGTTCTTCTTATTCATGACACAAATTCCGCTAGTTCATCTGTTGAGTGGTCAAAAATTTCAAAAAGACTTCAAAAGAAACATACGGTATATACCATGGATCTTCTGGGCTGCGGTCTCTCCGACAAACCAGGGCTGAGTTATACCAACTATATGTATGTCCAGCTGATCACTGCTTTTATCAAAGATATTATAAAATCCAAAACATCAGTTGTAGCTTCAAACCTCTCCTCCTCATTTGTAATTATGGCAAATCAACTGGATGCCTCCATCATTGACAAAATGATTTTTTATTAATCCGGTTTCCTTCCATTCCATGGATGCCATGCCGGATCAGCAAAGAATAAACTAAAGCAAACGATCATAAATCTTCCTCTGGTCGGAACCTTTATCTATAATTTGCTCATGAACCCGAAGCGTATTGACCGGTCAGTTCCGTTTTATCTATTACTGCAGACCTCAGCTGATTTCTTCCAAAACGAAAGATGCCTACTATGAAGCAGCCCATATGGACAACAGTAATGGAAAATACTTATACTCAAGTCTTCTTGGCAATTATATGAATATTGACCTTCGGCATGCTGTGAAAAAAATCACAAAACCGGTTTCTTTTATTATCAGCAGCGATATAAAAAGCAAACTACAAAACAGCACAGGAATATCGTAAACTGAATTCTAACATAGACATCACCTATGTTTCCAATTGCAAATTGTATCCACAACTGGAGAATCCGGAAAAGGTTTACCAAATTATCGAAAACAAGTTATCCAATTATTTGGAAATGGACTGTACCTCAAGGATACAGTCCATTTTTTATAACTCATCCATAAATGTGGATAACATCTTTTTCCGCTCAAAGCAGTGGAAAAAAGCATAAATTACAAAGGATTTTTGGAGGGCATTCCGGCTTTTCTTGGATATTTTTTTGATGTACCGTTTGCCTTTGTTAAAGAAATGAATGCCCGCTGCGCCTCTCAATAGAAAACTTATACACATCCTCAACTTTTCCTCCGAGAAGAAAAATAGCTGATTTTTGCAGCTGCCACTTCATTTTCACACTCTCCCGATTTATAAGAAATAAACTTTCCACCCAACCGGACGAATGGAAGACAATATTCTGCAAGTGTGGATAAATTGGCAACCGCACGTGAAACACACAGATCAAACTGTTCTCTATATTCGGGCATGCGTGCCAGATCTTCTGCGCGGCCATGAACCGTATAGATCTCTGTCAGTCCTAACGCATCAATCACTTCATTCAAAAAAAACAAGTCTCTTATTTAAAGAATCAGCCAGCACCACATTTAATTCCGGAAAAACAATTTTTAATGGGATTCCCGGAAACCCCGCACCAGTTCCAAGATCTATAACTTTTAACGGATGATGAAGATCCACAACCTGTATCAGAGAAACACTATCTACAACAAATGTTTCTCGACGACTTCATCAAAATCGGTAATGGCAGTCAGATTCATCACCTTATTTTTTTCGATGAGCATTTCATAATAAGTCATAAATTGCTGCAACTGCTTGTCTGATAATGAAATATTCATTTTTGCAAGCATAGACAGAAAATGGTCTGTATTATATTCCATAGAATCCTCCATTATTCTTGTTTTTTTTTTGTTCATCCGGGTTTAACTTAAAAAAATAAATCTGGATTTGAATATTTTAACTGTTCCAGATAGACCAGAAGAACAGAGATATCGGCTGGTGTGACACCCGAAATACGTGATGCCTGACCGATATTCAACGGCTGGAACTCATTCAGCTTCTGTTGTGCCTCGATTCGAAGTCCCGAAATTTCATTATAGTCAAATTTCTCCGGAAGTTTTTTTCTTCTCCAGCTTTTTGAACTTCTCTACCTGCTTAATCTGTCTGCTGATATACCCATCATATTTGATCAGAATATTCACCTGCTCTGTGTTGTACCTCCGCAGGTAAATCCGGCCGGTCTGTATCAATTTCTGCCAGTTTATCATAATCAAGCTCCGGTCTGCGAATCAAATCAGAAAGCGTTGTACCGGTATGAAGTGGAATACTTCCATATTGTTCCAGAACATTCTGTACCCTCGCATTCGCCCCGAGCTTAACTTCATTCACGCGCTCAATTTCCTTTTTATCAGTTCCTCTTTTTTTTTGCAAACCCAGTCATACCGTTCCTGTGAAATCAGACCAATTTCATATCCTTTTTTTGGTCAAGCGTAAATCCGCATTGTCCTGGCGCAAAAAGTAAACGATATTCCGCTCGTGATGTCATCATGCGGTAAGGTTCGCGGTTTTTCTTTGTGACAAGATCGTCAATCAAAACTCCGATATATGCTTCCGACCTGTCAAGAATCAGAGGATCTCTTCCCCTTAATTTCCATTGCAGCATTGATTCCGGCAATCAATCCCTGACAGGCAGCCTCTTCATATCCGGAGCTTCCAATTAAACTGGCCGCCGCTGAACAAACCTTTCATTGCCTTAAACTCAAGAGACGCATACAAATTGTTTGCATCAATACAGTCATACTCTATCGCATATGCATTTCTTACAATTTTAACATGTTCCAGTCCCGGAAGTGTCCGGTACATTTCATGCTGAACATCCTCCGGCAGAGAAGATGACATTCCGCCCACATACATTTCATTTGTACTAAGTCCTTCCGGCTCAATAAAAATCTGATGCCTGTTTTTATCTGCAAATTTTACCACTTTATCTTCAATGGACGGACAGTATCTTTATCCTGTTCCTCAATGATTCCCGCATAAATCGGAGAACGATCCAGATTGTTTCGGATAATTTCATGTGTCGTTTCATTTGTATAGGTCAGCCAACAGGAAGCCTGCTCGATCTGCACATCCTCCGGATTCGTTGTGAAAGAAAAAACGGAACGACTCTTTCATCTCCAAACTGCTCTTCCATTTTTTTGAAAAATCAAGACTCCTTTTATCGACACGCGCCGGTGTTCCTGTTTTAAATCTTCTTGTCTGGATACCATGAGCAACCAGGGAATCTGTCAGATGGTTTGCAGCTGATAATCCATTTGGTCCCGTATGTGTAATCATTTCACCGGTTAAGCAGCGCGCTCTCAGATAAGTTCCCGTACAAAGAACAACTGCCTTACATCTGTAAACACCTCCGGAAACTGTACGCACTCCGGTAATTTTCTGTTCTTCTCCTTCATGATATTCATCTTCCGAGAAAAACTGGTCTTTATTTGTTAATATCTCTGCGACTTCCGCCTGTCTTATGGATAAATGATCCGTATTTTGCAGGGTTTTTCGCATTTCTTTTTGTGTATTCCGCTTTATCAGCCTGTGCGCGGAGAGAATGTACAGCCATTCTTTCGATTTATTCAGCATTTTCGACTGGATAAATGTTTTATCAATATTTTTGCCCATCTCTCCACCAAGTGCATCAATTTCCCGAACCAGATGTCCCTTGGAACTTCCACCAATGTTCGGATTACATGGCATTAGTGCAATACTGTCCACACTTACCGTAAACATCATTGTTTCCAATCCGAGTCTGGCACATGCCAATGCTGCCTCACAACCTGCATGCCCGGCACCGACAACAACCACATCATATGTTTCTTCAATATAAGGAATATTTTTCTTACCCATTTTTTTTTACCTGCTACTTTCCCATACAAAACTTTGAAAAAATTTCATCCACCAGATCATCCTCAACAGCTTCCCCGATAATCTTACCCAGCTCCTCATACGCGCCCATCAGATCAATGGAATAAAAATCTTCAGGCATGTCATCCTCAATGCTTTGTGTTACCTGATGTAAATGATCAAGTGCTACCTGAAGTGACGTTTTCTGCCTCATGTTAATTGCATAAACTTCATCATTAAAAGTAACTTCACCCTGGAAAAACATATTCCGGATCGTTTCTTCCAATTCATCAATTTCCTGATGTTCTTTTTGCAGAAATCGGAATAATCTTTTTATCCAGAATATGCTGTACCTCTTCCACTGTGACTTTTGTGTCCAGATCTGATTTGTTTAATAAAACAATTGCTTTTTTATCCTGCAACAGATCCATGATCTCATAATCACTTTCATCCAGCTCTGTCGATGCATCAATCACATAGATTACGAGATCCGCCTTCGATGCATATGTTCTCGCCCGATCCACACCGATTTTCTCCACTACATCTTCCGTATCCCGAATTCCAGCCGTATCCATTACGTTTAATGTAATTCCATTCAGGTTAATCTGTTCTTCCAGGACATCCCTGGTTGTTCCCGCAATTTCCGTTACAATTGCCCGTTCCTCTCCTACCAGAATATTCAACAGAGAAGACTTTACCTGCATTGGGTTTACCCACAATTACAGTGTTGATACCTTCCTTCAGAAAACGCCCATTTTCAAAGGTTTTGAGGATTTTATCAATTTTTATAACCAAGTTATCCACAGTATATTGTGTAAAGTTTGTGGATAATTATCCAGAGAAATATGTTCAGGGTCATCCAAGGCAGATTCTATAAAGGCAATTTCATGCAATATATCTGCCCGGATCTTCCGGATATCCACAAGAACTGCCCCCTGCAGCTGGGAAAGTGAACTTTTCAGTGCAAATTCATTTTTTGCGTTGATAACATCAATAACGGATTCTGCCTGTGTCAGATCAATCCGGCCATTTAAAAATGCCCGTTTCGTAAATTCACCGGGTTCTGCCGGCCGTGCCCCATGTCTGATTACGGTTTCCAGAATTCTTTTCATAACATAGACACCGCCATGACAGTCAATTTCCACCGTGTCTTCTTTTTGTGTAAGAATGTGGTGCCTTCATGAGTAAAACCATCACTTCATCCACCATCTCGTTATCGTCATAAATATATCCATAATGAATGGTATGACTTTCACATAAACTCAATTTTTTATGACCATATTTCGAACGATAAATCCGGTCAATAACCGGCAACGCGTCTTCTCCGCTGATCCGGATAATCCCAATTCCCGAAGGAGACATCGCAGTCGCAATTGCAGCAATTGTATCTGAATTCATAAGTCTCTCCAATTCTAAACAAAGGTGAATACCCAAAACTGGATATTCACCTTATTTTTTAACTCTATCAGTCAGTTCCTTATTTCTTTAATGTTACAACTACATGGCGATATGGTTCATCCCCTTCACTGTGTGTTGTAACATAACGATCATTCTGAAGTGCAGAATGAATGATCCGTCGCTCAAAAAGGATTCATTGGTTCAAGAGAAACCGGGCGCTTGGTGCGCTTTACCTTGTACGCAATATTCTTTGCAAGATTCTCAAGTGTCTCTTTTCTTCTCTTTCTGTAATCTTCCGTATCAATCTTAACCTTATAATATTCATCGGAATGTTTGTTGATTGCAAGATTTGTCAGATACTGAAGAGAATCCAGCGTCTGTCCTCTCTTACCGATCAGAATTCCCATATCATCTCCCTTTAACTCTACTTCAATGATATGTTCTTCCTCATTTACTGCAACGAGAATTTCTACCTCCATCTTCATCGCATCAAAAATGGAAGATAAAAATTCAACAACATTCTCATCAATGGAAAATTTCTTACGAGCCTTAATTACTGCATTTTTACTTCCGATTCCAAGAAAACCGGTACTTCCTTTATCAAGAACCTCATACTCAAGCTGATCACTGGTTATTCCCAGCTGAACAGTAGCCTGTGTAATCGCGTCATCCACATTTTTAGCAGAAATCTCAATAAACTCCATATAACTGCCCCCTCTTATTTACGATTATTCTTTTCTCTAAATTCTTTTACAAGATTTGCTTTCGCTGCCATACTTCCCGGCTTTGCATTTGCTTTCGCTGCATTTGCCTTTTTTCAAGTTCCAGTTCCCTGTTTGCAGAAGAAACATTTGCCTTCGACTGGATGGATCTGGTATTCATTGCCGCTGCCTGACGGATGCGTTCCTCAGTAACGCCCATCTTCTCCCGTTTCTTTTTCACCTTGTCCTGATTCTTTGCAATAATATCCTCAAGATTAAGATTTTCAATATGCTTATTGATAAAGAACTGCTGAACCGCACGGCACACGGCACTGGCAATCCAGTAAATACCAAGACCAACCGGTGTCACAAAACAGAAAAACAAAGACATCAGAGGCATCATGGTATTCATAGTTTTCATCTGTCTTGCCATCTGATCATTATCCCCACCTGCGGTAGCTGCGGTTGGCATCAACTTGATATTGATCACCTGTGTAATATAAGACAATACCGGAATCAGAACCGCCAGAATCACAAGCAGCCACGCATGACCTTCCATACTGCTTTTTATAATTGCCCACGGGGTATCCGAAATATTAAGCCCCAGAAAGTAATTAAAATGGTTCATATCATGCATTGTGGAATTAATCTGATCCGTAAGTGACGGAAACTGCTGGAAAATACTGCCGTCTACCGACTTATCCCACGCTGTGGATGGAAGCTTGTACACAATATCGGTAATATAATTGGCAAGATCCTTTCCCGATGCTCCGTTTAAAGTATCTGCAACATTTTTTATATTCAGTCCACTGGATGTAACCACATTAAATTTTGTCATTAAATCCGAAACTTTTTTCACAAACCCATCGGTATTCATAATTCCACCGACCAGACCATGAAACGTCTCGTTTCCGGAAATCGTATAAAAAGAATCACGCACACTTCCGATATATGCCGGAATATTATAAAATACACGATATAAAGCAAACAAAATCGGCATCTGGATAAGCATCTGGATACAGCTTCCGGATGGAGAAATACCATATTTCTGATATACAAGCTGTGTCTCCTGATTCATTGCCATCATGGCTTCCTGATCCTTGCGATTCTTATATTTATCACGGATCGCATTCAGTTCCGGCTGCATTTTCTGCGAAAGTTTCGAGAATTTCTGCTGCTGGATTGTCAATGGCAAAAAGACACATATAGATCAAAATCGTCATGAGAACGATTGCAAGCGGTACACTGTTGATCGTACCACCGGAAATTTTTTAAAACAATATCGTAAATTCCGCTCATGATCCATCCAAGAACCTTTGCAATCGGTCCGAGGAATTTTCCGGAATACGCTGTCAATTCAATCATGCCTGACATAAAAACCTCCATTTGGTTTATGGAACCGGGTCATATCCTCCCTTAGAAAAAGGATTACATCGCAAAATTCTCCAGGCAGCCAGTGCCCCACCCTTTATCGCACCATACTTTTGCACAGCTTCCAGTCCATAACAGGAACAGGTCGGATAATACGGACATTTCGTTGACTTCATGGGAGAAATATATCTCTGATAGAATTTAATACATGCAATAAGTAATTTTTTCAATAGAATTCCATCTTCTTTTCCATATTAATGTATTATTTTGTGAAGACCTCCAAGATGTTTCAGTGCGCTCGAAATCTGATGAAACGAAGCATCACGCGCTGTTCCTCTTGCGATGACTACAATGTCCAAACCACTATTGAACATGTCCTCCTGTAGCCGGTACCCCTCTCTGATCAGACGGGTCAAATGATGTCTTATAACACTATTTCCTACTTTTTTACTAACGGATATACCTAATCTGTTTTTGTCTGTGTGATTTTCCAGAACATACATAACCAATAAACGGTTTGCATATGAATTTCCTTTGTTATACACATTCTGAAAATCTTTACTTTTCTTTAATGATTCTGAGAACTTCATCTGAAACTATCCTCATAATAGAAGAAAAGACCACAATAATGTGGCCTAAGCTGATAATTTTTTTTTCTACCTTTTTAATCTTCTAGCAGCCAATACTTTTCTTCCGCCTGCAGTACTCATTCTGCTTCTGAAACCATGAACTCTGGCTCTCTGTCTTTTTTTTTTTTGGTTGGAATGTCATCTTCATTTCGTATCCACCTCCTCTACGTTAAAAAACATCACTTAGCATTATATCAGAAAAAACGCTACAAGTCAAGTAAAATCAAGGTTTTTTTTCCTAATTTAATGTTATAAACACTACATATAATAAGGAAGAAAAAAAGCAGTCCACTATATATAGTATCCACGCTTTTCCACGAAATAATAAGTTATCCACAATTTGGGGGATAACTTGTGGATAAACTGTCAATACCTCTTGGATAACTCTGTTTCCATCAACATCCATACCATACCTCCATATCCCTGAAACGCATTATTTCGCCTTTTATCCATATGTTTATATGTTAGTTTTGAAAAATATAAAAAAGGACGTCTAAAAAGTTGATTCTATACCGAAAATGGTGTATTATAGATAGGAATAGGATTATGGGATAGTATCCTTTTTTATAAGAATAATGTGGAGAAAAAGCAGATGGATAAGATTATTGAAAAATGGGATGAAATTTTAAATACGGTAAAACAGGAGTACGAAATCAGTGATGTCTCCTTCGATACGTGGATTCGTCCCTTAGAAATCTTTGCCATTGAGGGAAATACTCTCTATATCCTGGTTCCTTCCGAACAGATGGCTTTAAGCTATATTTCCAAGAAGTACCTTGCACCACTTCGCGTTGCGATCGTGGAAATTACAGAAATTGAATATGAAATCAAATTCATCCTTCCGGAAGAAGCCAGGACGCTGAAATTAAACACAAAACCAGCAAAAGCTACACCTGCCGTAACCGCAGATGAATCTAATCTTAATCCAAATTATACATTTGATACATTTGTCGTTGGTAATAATAACCGTTTTGCACATTCGGCTTCCCTTGCAGTCGCAGAATCTCCGGGAGAAGCATATAATCCGCTTTACATTTACGGCGGTGGGACTGGGAAAAACCCATCTTATGCACTCCATCGGGCACTTTATTTTAAACCAGAATCCGAATGCCAAGGTTATCTACGTTACATCCGAAGAATTTACGAATGAAGTAATTGAATCCATTCGAAACGGTAATGCTTCATCCATGACAAAATTTCGTGACAAATACCGGAAAGTGGATGTCCTTATGATTGACGATATCCAGTTTATAATAGGTAAAGAAAGTACTCAGGAAGAGTTCTTCCACACGTTCAACGCACTCCAGACACAGGGAAAACAGATTATACTGACATCCGATAAACCACCAAAAGAAATGGAAACCCTTGAAGAGCGTATCCGTTCCCGTTTTGAGTGGGGACTGATGGCAGATATCGGAGTGCCGGATTATGAAACACGTATGGCAATTCTCCGGAAAAAAAGCCGAATCGGATAACTTTGACATTGATGATGAAGTATTAAGCTACATTGCAAACAACATTAAATCAAACGTGCGTGAACTTGAAGGAGCATTAAATAAACTTCTTGCTTATAACAATCTTGTCCACATTCCAATTACAATGGATATTGCAGAAAAGGAACTTTCCAACATTATCACGCCGGACAAGCCACGGGAAATCACACCACAGCTCATTATTGAAGTTGTTTCTGAACATTATCACATCTCTGTAGATCAGATGATTTCAAAGACAAGAAGCAGTGATGTTGCAAAACCACGCCAGATTGCAATGTATTTATGCAAAAAATATGACCGAAAGCCCATTAGATACCATCGGTTCTTTGCTTGGCGGACGCGATCATTCCACAATTATCCACGGTATCAAGAAAGTTACCGAAGAATACGAAAAAAAAAAACGAAACTACAAGAAATATGATTGAAACCATCAAAAAGAAAATAAATCCAAACTAAATGAGTTTCTTCCTATTATAATGTGGTTTTATTTGCCTTTTTTAATTTCAACTTATTCACGTTTATCCACAGTGGATGGATTGTGCATGAGGTTCTTAACGTAAATCTCCTAAAATTTGTTCCACAGACTTACTTTAAGTATCCTCACGCTTTTCACATGCTTTCAAGCCGGTTATCAAACGCCGGAAACCGCTTAACATCTAACATGAAGAGGCTTATTCACATATTAACAGCCCCTATTAAGACTAAGACGAATGTCTTAATATATTTTTTATTTATACCAGGAGGGAGTTTTTCATGAAACTGATCTGTTCTAAATCAAATTTATTGCGCGGAGTAAATATCGTATCCAAAGCTGTTCCTACCCGTACAACTATGGCAATACTCGAATGTATTCTTATCGATGCTTCTACGAATGAAATTAAATTAATGGCAAACGATATGGAACTTGGAATCGAAACCCGTGTAGAAGGAGAAATTGCTGAACGTGGAGTTATTGCACTGGATGCAAAAATCTTTTCTGAAATTGTACGCAAACTTCCAGACAGTGATGTTATGATTGAAACAGATACCTCTTTTAAGACGGTGATCTCCTGTGAAAAAGCAAAATTCAATATTGTTGGAAAATCCGGAGATGATTTTTCATATCTTCCATACATTGAAAAAAATGATGCAATCGTGATTTCCCAGTTCACACTGAAGGAAGTGATCAGACAAACAATCTTTTCCATTGCTGATAACGACAATAACAAACTTATGACAGGTGAACTGTTTGAAATTATTGAGAATGAACTGAAAGTTGTTTCTCTTGATGGTCATCGTATCTCCATTCGTAATATAGAACTTAAGAATAATTACGAAAATAAAAGGTTGTCGTTCCTGGAAAAACATTACAGGAAATCAGCAAAATTGTTCCAGGTGGAGTTGATGATGATGTACTCATCTACCTGACGGACAACCATATCGTTTTTGAATTTGATACTACTACGGTTGTATCCCGTCTGATCGAAGGAGAATATTTCCGCATTGATCAGATGCTCTCATCTGCTTATGAAACGAAAGTTATAGTCAATAAAAAAGAATTACTTGATTGTATTGATCGTGCTACTCTTCTTGTCAAAGAAGGTGACAAAAAAAGCCGATCATTATGAATATCACAGATGGAAATATGGAATTAAAGATCAATTCTTTTATTGGTTCCATGAACGAGGAAATTGAGATCGAGAAAGAAGGAAAAGACCTTCTGATCGGTTTCAACCCGAAATTCTTTATTGATGCACTGCGTGTTATCGATGAAGAAAATGTAAGTCTTTATATGGTAAACCCGAAGAGCTCCATGTTTTATCAAGGATGATGATGAAGGAAAGTTCATTTATCTGATTCTTCCTGTTAACTTTAATAATGCTGCAAATTAGGAGATTACATGATTACAGTAAATATCCGTGAAGAAAACGAATTTATCAAACTTGGACAGGCGTTGAAAAAAAAAGCGGAGTTGTTGGTTCCGGTGTGGATGCCAAAATGGTTATTTTAGATGGGCAGGTTTCGGTAAACGGTCAGACAGAACTTCAACGAGGAAAAAAATTACATAATGGGGATGTTGTTACCTTTCAGGGTGAAACAATTCAGATAGTTCAATGATCATAAAATCAATCGAGCTGCGAAATTTTCGAAATTATGAAAATCTGGATATTCACCTGGATGAAGGAACCAATATTCTTTACGGAGACAATGCACAGGGGAAAACCAATATTCTCGAAGCTGCTTATCTGAGTGGTACAACAAAATCCCACAAAGGAAGTCGTGATAAAGAGATGATTCGGTTTGGTGAGAAAGAATCACATATCCGTACTGTCGTACAGAAAAAAGAAAAAAGAGTACCAGATTGATATGCATCTTAGAAAAAGTGGATCAAAAGGCGTGGCTGTGAATAAGATTCCGATCAAAAAGGCAAGTGAGTTGTTTGGAATACTCAATATCGTTTTTTTTTCGCCCGAAGATTTAAATATTATAAAAAAAACACCTATGAGAGAGAAGAAGATTTATTGATTTAGAACTCTGTCAGTTGGATAAACTATATTTGTCAGATTTATCCAGTTTCAACAAAGTGTTGAATCAGAGAAACAAATTGTTGAAAGATATTTCTTTTCGCCCGGACCTTGTGGATACCCTTCCGGTATGGGATATGCAGTTACTGGAGTATGGAACAAGAATCATACGGAAACGAAAAGAATTTGTGGAGGAACTGAATGAAATTATTTCGGAAATCCATTCTAAAATTTCCGGTGGCAGGGAACATCTGGTATTAAAGTATGAGCCAAATATTACCGCTGATCTTTTTGCGGATGAATTGCTGCGGGCACAGAATCGGGATCTGAAACTCTGCCAGACAACGACAGGGCCAGCCACACAGAGATGATATGCTGTTTTCCGTTGATAATGTGGATATCCGTAAGTTTGGCTCTCAGGGACAGCAGCGTACTTCTGCACTCTCTTTGAAATTATCGGAGATTGATCTGGTCAGGAGATCCATTCATGATACTCCGGTATTGCTGCTGGATGACGTGTTATCGGAACTTGACAGTAACCGGCAGAATTACCTGCTGAACAGTATTGCTAAAATACAGACTGTCATTACCTGTACAGGGTTGGAGGAATTTGTAAAGAACCGTTTTTGTATCAACAAAATTTTCCAGGTGATAAACGGAACTGTTTATGAAAAGGAATCGGTTGAAGAGATATAAAGGAAAGGTTCATCCGTTGGATGAGGAGGAAATTGATGAGCGAATTAACAAATAATAATCAGGAATATGGGGCAGATCAGATTCAGATTCTTGAAGGACTCGAAGCAGTCAGAAAGAGACCCGGAATGTACATCGGAAGTACATCTGCACGCGGACTGCATCATCTGGTCTATGAGATTGTTGATAATGCGGTAGATGAAGCACTTGCCGGTTATTGTAAAAACATTGAGGTGACCATAGAAAAAGATAATTCCATAACCGTTGAAGATGATGGACGTGGAATTCCTGTCGGAATGAATCACAAAGCCGGTGTGTCTGCACTGGAAGTTGTGTTTACTGTTCTGCATGCGGGTGGAAAGTTTGGCGGCGGAGGATATAAAGTATCCGGAGGACTGCACGGAGTAGGTGCTTCTGTTGTTAATGCCCTCTCCGCCTGGTTAACGGTTGAAGTATATCATGACGGAAAAGTGTATATGCAAAGTTACAAGAGAGGAAAAGCGGATGGGAACCGGTAGCGGCAGTCCGGGACTGTGATCCACAACTTCACGGTACAAAGGTTCATTTTCTGCCGGATGCGGAAATCTTTGAAGAAACCGTATATGATTACAACACGCTCAAACAGCGTTTAAGAGAAACTGCTTTTCTGACAAAAGGATTATGCATTACATTAAAAGACACGAGGGAAGATAGTCTGCATAATCATAAATTCCATTATGCCGGTGGAATCAAGGAATTTGTGGAGTATTTAAACCGCGGAAAAAGAACCGTTATATCCGGAAGTTATTTACTGTGAGGGAAATCGTGACGGAGTTTACGTGGAAGTTGCAATGCAGCATAATGATTCTTTTAACGATTCCACGTTTAGTTTTGTTAACAACATCATTACGCCGGAAGGTGGAACACATCTTGCCGGTTTTCGAAATGCGTTGACAAAGACGTTTAATTCGTATGCGCGGGAAGCAAAAAATTTTTAAAAGACAGCGATGCGGCACTTACCGGAGATGATATCCGTGAAGGATTGACAGCAATTATCAGTATCAAAATTGAAGAGCCACAGTTTGAAGGACAGACCAAACAGAAACTCGGAAACAGTGAGGCACGTGGTGCTGTAGATTCTGTGGTTACGGAACAGCTGACATATTTTCTGGAGCAGAATCCGGATGTGGCCAAAAAATATCTGTGAAAAATCGCTGCTGGCTTACCAGCGTGCCAGGGAGGCAGCCCGCAAAGCACGTGATCTGACCAGAAGAAAAACAGCACTGGAGGGAATGTCTCTTCCGGGAAAACTGGCAGACTGTTCTGACAAAGATCCAAAGAACTGTGAGATTTTCATCGTCGAGGGAGATTCCGCCGGCGGTTCTGCAAAAACAGCAAGAAGCCGTGCAACACAGGCAATTCTCCCGCTTCGCGGAAAAAAATTTTAAATGTGGAGAAGGCAAGACTCGACCGTATTTATGATAATGCCGAGATCAAGGCAATGATCACGGCGTTCGGTACCGGAATTCATGAAGATTTTGATATATCCAAGCTGCGTTATAACAAAATTATTATTATGACAGATGCCGATGTGGACGGTGCACATATTGCAACACTCATGCTGACATTTTTGTATCGTTTTATGCCGGAGCTTATTAAGCAGGGACATGTTTATCTTGCTACCCCGCCGCTTTACAAAATTGAGAAAAATAAAAAATGTCTGGTATGCATACAGTGATGAAGAATTAAACAATATTCTTGTGGAAATCGGGCGCGATCAGAATAATAAGATCCAGCGTTACAAAGGACTTGGTGAGATGGATGCGGAACAGTTATGGGAAACCACCATGGATCCGGAGCACCGGATTTTAAAACAGGTTATGATGGATGACGAAAGTTCATCGGAAATTGACGTAACATTCACGACTCTGATGGGTGATAAAGTAGAGCCGAGACGGAATTTATAGAAGAAAAATGCCAAGTATGTACAGAATCTTGATATTTAGGGAGGAGCAGATCAGTGGACGATAAAATATTTTGACCAAATTCAACAGGTTGACCTGAAGAAAAAACGATGGAAACCTCCTACATCGACTACGCGATGAGCGTTATCGCAAGCCGTGCGCTTCCGGATGTCAGGGATGGATTAAAGCCGGTACAGCGGCGTGTCCTGTATTCCATGATCGAACTGAGTAATACACCGGACAAGCCACATCGTAAATGTGCGCGTATTGTCGGGGATACGATGGGTAAATACCATCCGCACGGGGACAGCTCCATTTACGGGGCACTTGTCAACATGGCACAGCCATGGTCGACCAGATATCCACTTGTCGACGGACATGGTAACTTTGGTTCTGTGGATGGAGACGGTGCTGCCGCCATGCGATACACAGAGGCAAGGCTTTCAAAAATTTCCATGCAGATGATTCGGGACATCAACAAAGATACCGTTGACTTTACCCCGAACTTTGATGAAACAGAAAAAAGAACCTACCGTACTTCCGGCGCGCTACCCGAACCTTCTGGTAAACGGAACGACAGGTATTGCGGTCGGTATGGCAACAAATATTCCTCCTCACAATCTGCGTGATGTCATTCATGCCGTTGTGAAATTAATTGACAACGATATTGAGGAGAAAGAGACAGACATTGATGAATTAATCAACATTATCAAGGGACCAGATTTTCCAACCGGAGGTGTGATCCTTGGTACTGCCGGTATCAATGAGGCATATCGGACCGGCCGTGGTAAAATCCGTGTACGCGCTGTGACAGATATTGAACCGATGGATAACGGAAAAAACCGTATTGTTGTCACCGAACTTCCGTATCTGGTCAACAAAGCCAGATTGATCGAAAAAAATTGCAGAACTGCACAAAGATAAAAAAATTGATGGAATTACAGATCTTCGGGACGAGTCTGACCGCGAAGGCATGCGCATTGTTATTGAGCTTCGAAGAGATGTAAATCCAAGTGTTGTTTTGAATTTATTATATAAACACACACAGATGCAGGATACATTTGGCGTTATCAACCTTGCGCTTGTGGATAACCAGCCAAAAATTCTGAATTTATATGAATTACTTAACTATTATCTCATTCACCAGAAAGAGGTTATCACAAGACGTACCAGATTTGACCTGAACAAGGCGGAAGAACGTGCGCATATTTTACAGGGATTGATCATTGCATTAGACAACATTGATGAAGTGATTTCCATTATTCGCGGAAGCCGTACAACTGCAGACGCAAAGAATTCCCCTGATGGAGCGGTTTGGATTATCCGATGCACAGGCACAGGCTATTGTAGATATGCGTCTGAAGACCCTGACCGGTTTGGAACGTGAGAAACTCGAAAACGAGTATAAAGACCTCATGGCACAGATCACGGAACTTAAGGCAATTCTTGCAGATGAGAAAAAAAAACTTCTTGCAGTTATCCGCACAGAAATTCTGGAAATTGCGGATAAATATGGCGATGACAGAAGAACACAGATCGGATACGATGAGTTTGATATTTCCATGGAAGATCTGATTCCCGGTAACCAATACGGTAATCACCATGACAAAATTAGGATATATCAAGCGCATGAGCGTAGATAATTTCCGCAGCCAGCATCGTGGTGGTAAAGGAATTAAGGGAATGGAGACCATTCAGGATGATTATATCGTGGAAATGCTTATGACAACCTCCCACCATTACCTGATGTTCTTTACCAATATGGGACGTGTGTACCGGATTAAGGCATATGAAATTCCGGAAGCCAGCCGGACTTCCCGAGGAACCGCAATTATCAATATTATTCCGTTACAGCCGGATGAAAAGATTACCGCAATGATCCCGATCAAAGATTATGAGAAGGATAAATATCTGTTTATGGCAACCAAAAACGGAATAGTGAAAAAAACTTCCGTGCTGGATTATGAAAACATCCGGAAAACAGGATTGGCAGCGATCAGTCTGCGTGATGATGATGAATTGATCGAAGTAAAAATTACCGGGGATGATGAAGAAATTCTGTTATTTACCCGGTATGGACAGTGTATCCGGTTTAAAGAAGCCGATGTCCGTGCAACCGGTCGTACGACAATGGGAGTCATTGGAATGAACCTTACTGCCGGAGATGAAGTAATCGCCATGCAGATGGCTTCCCAGGGAGAGTCCGTCATGATCGTATCGGAAAAAGGTCTTGGAAAATGTACACGGATCAACGAGTTTACAACACAGAACCGTGGTGGAAAAGGTGTAAAAAATGCTATAAAATCACAGAAAAATCTGGAAATCTGATCGGAGTGAAGTCTGTCGTAAAAGATGATGAACTGATGTTGATTACCACAGAAGGAATCATCATTCGAATTCGCGTAAATGATACGGCATTACTGGGACGTGTAACCTCAGGTGTAAAACTGATTGATCTCAAAAAGTGGTGTGACGGTTGCAAGCATTGCAAGAGTCGTAGAAGATAAATCACTGATGCCACCGGAAGAAGAAGCAACAGAAGAAAATGAGACGGAAGGTGATCCATCATGATTCGGAATGCATACAGACAGAAGAAATAACAAAAAACATCAAAGAAATGTGCATTGAAGCAAATCATTTTCTTGCGGAAGATATGGAACATGCCATGAAAAAGGCGGCAGAAGAAGAAAAATCCGAACTTGGAAAAAAAATTCTTCTGCAGCTGCAGGAAAATCTTAAAATTGCGGGAGAAGAAATGATTCCTATCTGTCAGGATACCGGAATGGCTGTATTTTTTGTAGAAATCGGTCAGGACGTGCATTTTGAAGGGCAATGGCTGGAAGATGCAATCAATGAAGGTGTGCGTCAGGGGGGTATACGGAAGGGTATCTCCGTAAATCTGTTGTAGCTGACCCGATTCTTCGTGAAAACACGAAAGATAATACACCGGCAATTATCCACTATTCGATTGTTCCCGGAGATAAGGTGACGATTACATTTGCTCGAAGGGATTTGGAAGTGAAAATATGAGCCGTATTTTCATGTTAAAACCTGCGGATGGAATAGACGGAGTAAAAAATGCGATTCTTACTGCCGTAAAAGATGCAGGACCAAACGCGTGTCCTCCAATGGTCGTTGGTGTTGGAGTCGGCGGAACATTTGAAAAATGTGCAATTCTGGCCAAAAAAGCACTGACAAGGCCGGTAAATGAACATTCTGAGATTCCTTATGTTGCAGACCTGGAAAAAGAAATGCTGGGAAAAATCAATAAGCTTGGTATTATTGGATGGGGAGGATTAGGTGGAACCACTACTGCCCTTGCTGTTAATATAAATACTTATCCGACACATATTGCAGGGCTTCCTGTGGCAGTTAATATCTGTTGCCATGTAAATCGTCATGCAGTCAGAACGATATAAGGAGGAACAGGTATGGATCAGCATATTACAACACCCATCACAGAAGAAGTGACAAAAAAAACTTCATTCCGGGGATTATGTATACATCACAGGGACAATCTATGTAGCAAGGGATGCCGCACATAAGAGGATGATAGAAGCATTGGATCGGGGAGATCCAATTACCGATTGATATCAAAGATGCAACGATATATTATATGGGCCTCTTCTCCTGCCCGTGAAGGACGTCCGATTGGATCTGCGGGACCAACTACAGCCACTCGTATGGATAAGTATGCCCCTACCCTGCTTGATCTTGGTGAAAAAGCAATGATTGGCAAGGGAAAGAGATCAAAAAGAGGTTATAGACGCTATTATCCGCAATCATGCAGTCTATTTTGCAGCAGTAGGTGGAGCAGGTGCTCTGCTCTCAAAGTGTATCAGAAAATCCGAGATTGTATGTTATGAAGATCTTGGTGCAGAAGCAATCCGAAAGTTATATGTAGAGAATTTTCCGGCCATTGTAGTAATCGATCAGGATGGAAATAATCTATATGAGACGTCAATTAAGAAATTTGCATCAGAAATATAATAAAAATTAAAAAAGAGGTTGACAAAAAAGGACTGTTTTTTAGTAGAATAAACAATGCGTCACGTAAGGACGTAATTTTATATAGAAAAATATCTGGAGAAGTACTCAAGTGGCTGAAGAGGCGCCCCTGCTAAGGGCGTAGGGCGGGTAGACCGTCGCGAGGGTTCAAATCCCTCCTTCTCCGCTCTATATTTTCTAAATAAAATGAAAAAAAAAGTTGTTGACAAACAATGACAAACATGATAAGATATCAGAGTTGTCGCGTTTGAGAGATAACAAAGAAAAATAAAAAAAAGTTGTTGACAACGACTTGAAGATGTGATAAAATATACAAGCTGTTGGAAATAACAACAACGAACATTGATAACTGAACAGTGAAAAACCTTGAAAGATTTTGAGAATAATTCAAGAACGCTTCTATAAAGAAGCAACCTTAAAACAGTAAATCAGGACATTGTTTCTGATTAAAAAGCCAGATTTAATTCTGGCAGGACAAAACTTTTAAACATGAGAGTTTGATCCTGGCTCAGGATGAACGCTGGCGGCGTGCCTAACACATGCAAGTCGAACGAAGCACTCTATTTGATTTTCTATTCTTCGGAAATGAAGATTTTGTGACTGAGCGGCGGACGGGTGAGTAACGCGTGGGTGACCTGCCCCATACCGGGGGATAACAGCTGGAAACGGCTGCTAATACCGCATAAGCGCACAGCTCTACATGGGGCAGTGTGAAAAACTCCGGTGGTACAGGATGGTTGGACCCGCGTCTGATTAGCCAGTTGGCAGGGTAACGGCCTACCAAAGCGACGATCAGTAGCCGGCCTGAGAGGGTGAACGGCCACATTGGGACTGAGACACGGCCCAAACTCCTACGGGAGGCAGCAGTGGGGAATATTGCACAATGGGGAAACCCTGATGCAGCGACGCCGCGTGAGCGAAGAAGTATTTCGGTATGTAAAGCTCTATCAGCAGGGAAGAAGAATGACGGTACCTGACTAAGAAGCACCGGCTAAATACGTGCCAGCAGCCGCGGTAATACGTATGGTGCAAGCGTTATCCGGATTTACTGGGTGTAAAGGGAGCGCAGGCGGTGCGGCAAGTCTGATGTGAAAGCCCGGGGCTCAACCCCGGTACTGCTTTGAAACTGTCGTACTAGAGTGTCGGAGGGGTAAGTGGAATTCCTAGTGTAGCGGTGAAATGCGTAGATATTAGGAGGAACACCAGTGGCGAAGGCGGCTTACTGGACGATAACTGACGCTGAGGCTCGAAAGCGTGGGGAGCAAACAGGATTAGATACCCTGGTAGTCCACGCCGTAAACGATGAATACTAGGTGTCGGGGAGCATTGCTCTTCGGTGCCGCAGCAAACGCAATAAGTATTCCACCTGGGGAGTACGTTCGCAAGAATGAAACTCAAAGGAATTGACGGGGACCCGCACAAGCGGTGAAGCATGTGGTTTAATTCGAAGCAACGCGAAGAACCTTACCAAGTCTTGACATCCCGATGACAGAGTATGTAATGTACTTTCTCTTCGGAGCATCGGTGACAGGTGGTGCATGGTTGTCGTCAGCTCGTGTCGTGAGATGTTGGGTTAAGTCCCGCAACGAGCGTAACCCCTGTTCTTAGTAGCCAGCGGTTCGGCCGGGCACTCTAGGGAGACTGCCAGGGATAACCTGGAGGAAGGCGGGGATGACGTCAAATCATCATGCCCCTTATGACTTGGGCTACACGTGCTACAATGGCGTAAACAAAGGGAAGCGGAGCCGTGAGGCCGAGCAAATCTCAAAAATAACGTCTCAGTTCGGACTGTAGTCTGCAACCCGACTACACGAAGCTGGAATCGCTAGTAATCGCAGATCAGAATGCTGCGGTGAATACGTTCCCGGGTCTTGTACACACCGCCCGTCACACCATGGGAGTTGGAAATGCCCGAAGTCAGTGACCCAACCGCAAGGAGGGAGCTGCCGAAGGCAGGTTCGATAACTGGGGTGAAGTCGTAACAAGGTAGCCGTATCGGAAGGTGCGGCTGGATCACCTCCTTTCTAAGGAAATCGAGTAGGGATTTTTCACTGTTGAGTTATTGATGTGCGGTAAAAAGTTAATAACATGTTTCTGGAGGCGATGCGCTTAGGGGAAACACCCGTCCACATCCCGAACACGATGGTTAAGACTTAAGCGGCCGATGATACTATACTGGTAACGGTATGGGAAAGTAGGTGGCTGCCAGATTGAAAAGAATAAGCAAAGCATTGCTTTTCAAAATAGAACAGCTCTTGCGTAGCGAGAGTAACCTACATCAGCAGGGAAGTGCTGTTCAGATAGCTGGTTTTACCAGTGATTAGAGATTTTAAATAATTAAGATTTCTAATGACTGATAAAAAATATTTCAGTCAAAACATTGTACTTTGAAAACTTCATACAGAATGATAAGATGATTAAATATCTATTTGATCAAGACATCGTAATAACCGTAAAGTTCTTTAATGAATAATAAGTAACTGACCAGAAGTTGGTTACGAAAGTTATCAACGCTATGATAACGAGGATTGAATAATCAAGCAAAAAAAAGAGCGCAGGGTGGATGCCTTGGGCACTAAGAGCCGAAGAAAGACGTGATAAGCTGCGAAAAGCTGCGGGGAGATGCAAATAATCTTTGATCCGCAGATGTCTGAATGGGGAAACCCGGCTGGAAGGACTCCAGTCATCCATACGCCAATCCATAACGTATGGAAGGGAACCCGGTGAACTGAAACATCTAAGTAGCCGGAGGAAGAGAAAGAAACATCGATTTCCAGAGTAGCGGCGAGCGAAATGGAAAGAGGCCAAACCGTTGTGCGTGCACAGCGGGGGTTCGACCGCATAATTGATTCAGTGATTCTAGCAGAAAGGTTTTGGGAAAGCCTGCCGGAGAGGGTGAAAGCCCCGTAAGCGAAAGGAAAACTGACAAGGCGGTATCCAGAGTACATCGAGACACGTGAAACCTTGATGGAACACGCGGGGACCACCCCGTAAGCCTAAATACTACTTAGTGACCGATAGCGCATAGTACTGTGAAGGAAAGGTGAAAAAGGACCCCGGGAGGGGAGTGAAAGAGAACCTGAAACCCTGTGTTTACAATCTGTGGAAGATCTTTATATGATCAACCGCGTACTTTTTTGTAGAACGGTCCGGCGAGTTACGCGTACTGGCAAGGTTAAGTGCTTAAGGCACGGAGCCGAAGCGACAGCGAGTCTTAACTGGGCGATGAGTCAGTACGAGTAGACCCGAAACCGGGTGATCTATCCATGTCCAGGATGAAGATGCCGTAAAAGGCATTGGAGGTCCGAAAGCCACATCCGTTGAAAAGGGTGGGCATGAGGTGTGGATAGGGGAGAAATTCCAATCGAACCCGGAGATAGCTGGTTCTCCTCGAAATAGCTTTAGGGCTAGCCTCGTTTTAGTCTTATGGAGGTAGAGCACTGAATTTCCGCGGGGCGTCAAAGCTTACCAAAGAATATCAAACTCCGAATGCCATGTAGATGATGAACGGGAGTCAGACTGCACGAGATAAGTTGGGCGGTCAAAAGGGAAAGAGCCCAGACCACCGGCTAAAGGTCCCAAAGTGTGTGTTAAGTGGAAAAGGATGTGGGAATTCGAAGACAACTAGGATGTTGGCTCAGAAGCAGCCATTCATTGAAAGAGTGCGTAATAGCTCACTAGTCGAGAGTCCCTGCGCCGAAAATGTCCGGGGCTGAAACACGACACCGAAGCCGCGGAACCCGTAAGGGTTGGTAGAGGAGCATTCTTAAAACCGACGAAGCTGTACCGGTAAGGAGCAGTGGAGGGATAAGAAGAGAGAATGCCGGAATGAGTAGCGAGAGCAAGGTGAGAATCCTTGCGGCCGAATATCCAAGGTTTCCAGAGTAAAGCTGATCTGCTCTGGGTAAGTCGGGAAGCCTAAGGAGAGGTCGCAAGACGTATCCGATGGACAACAGGTTTAGATTCCTGTACCGCATATAAACAGAACTGTGGGGACGCATGTGGAGAGTAAGAGCCGGGAATGGAAAGACCGGTACAAGCGAGGTAGGAGTATGGCTGGCAAATCCGCCGTATACAATCCGAAGACGTGATGTGGAGCGAAATTAAGTAGTGAAGTATGTGAGCCATGTGCCGAGAAAAAGCCGCTATTGTTTTATATGTGCCCGTACCGTAAACCGACACAGGTGGATGAGGAGAGAATCCTAAGGCCGACGGAAGAAGCATTGTTAAGGAATTCGGCAAAATGACCCCGTAACTTCGGGAGAAGGGGTGCCCACGGAATGGTGGGGCCGCAGAGAAAAGGCTCAAGCAACTGTTTAGCAAAAACACAGGTCTATGCGAAACCGAAAGGTGAAGTATATGGGCTGACGCCTGCCCGGTGCTGGAAGGTTAAGAGGAGAGGTTAGCGCAAGCGAAGCTTTGAATTTAAGCCCCAGTAAACGGCGGCCGTAACTATAACGGTCCTAAGGTAGCGAAATTCCTTGTCGGGTAAGTTCCGACCCGCACGAAAGGCGTAATGATTTGAGCACTGTCTCGACAATACATCCGGTGAAATTGAAGTACCAGTGAAGATGCTGGTTACCCGCGCCAGGACGGAAAGACCCCATGGAGCTTTACTCCAGTTTGATACTGGGATTCGGTACTGCACGTACAGGATAGGTGGGAGACTGAGAACTATGGACGCCAGTCTGTAGGGAGTCGCTGTTGGGATACCACCCCTGTAGTACTGGGTTTCTAACCATCTGCCGTGATCCGGCAGTGGGACAATGTCAGGCGGGGAGTTTGACTGGGGCGGTCGCCTCCGAAAGGGTATCGGAGGCGCTCAAAGGTTCCCTCAGAATGGTCGGAAACCATTTGAAGAGTGCAAAGGCAGAAGGGAGCTTGACTGCGACACCGACGGGTGGAGCAGGTACGAAAATAGGGACTTAGTGATCCGGTGGTATAAAGTGGGATTGCCATCGCTCAACGGATAAAAAGCTACCCTGGGGATAACAGGCTTATCACTCCCAAGAGTTCACATCGACGGAGTGGTTTGGCACCTCGATGTCGGCTCATCGCATCCTGGGGCTGTAGCAGGTCCCAAGGGTTGGGCTGTTCGCCCATTAAAGCGGTACGCGAGCTGGGTTCAGAACGTCGTGAGACAGTTCGGTCCCTATCCGGCGCGGGCGGAGGATATTTGAGAGGAGCTGTCCTTAGTACGAGAGGACCGGGATGGACGGACCACTGGTGTATCTGTTGTCGACCAACGGCATGGCAGAGTAGCCAAGTCTGGAAGGGATAAACGCTGAAGGCATCTAAGCGTGAAGCCCCCTCAAGATGAGATATCCCTCCTTCGGGAGTAAGCCCCCTTGCAGACTACAAGGTAGATAGGTCGGAGGTGGAAGAGCGGTAACGCTTGGAGCTGACCGATACTAATAGGGCGAGGGCTTGATTAAAAAGCGGTTAAATCTGTATGAAGTTTTGAAAGTACAAACTTTTTCAATAACATAGTTAGTGAACAACGTACTTGTCTACGTTGTTTTCTTATAAATAATCCTCAGTAGCTCAATGGCAGAGCACTCGGCTGTTAACCGAGTTGTTGTAGGTTCGAGCCCTACTCGGGGAGTTTTGGTGACTTAGCCAAGTGGTAAGGCGTGGGACTGCAACTCCCTGATCGTCGGTTCAAATCCGTCAGTCACCTTAGAACAGATGAGATATTTCTCATCTGTTTTTTGTTTTTAAGAAAATAATTTATTATCAAAAAAGCTGACTACCAGATATTATGGATAGTCGGCTTTGGGCTTATAGTAAGATTACTCTTCTTCCGGATATTTCATTCCCCAGTTATCCCGGATATTAGTCATGATATGCATGACATCCTGTGTATAAGTAATATGCATCAGGGACTCGACAGTGGATAAGTCATTGGAACGGACAGCTGCTTCCATATCTGAAACTTCATAACTCAAAGCATCGGAGGTATCTCCTGCTTTTATAGTTTCTTTATGTCCATCCTTGGTATAAGTAATGGTTGCCTCCATAGCGCGTGGATACTCGAAAATTTCAATATAACCTTTGTCAAAAGCTATGGTTGCGCGCGTTTTGGCTGCTTTGAATGAAGAGATAATGTGACAGTTGCCATCTCGCCAGCTGGGTTCATAAGAAGGATGCCTGCCTGTTCATCAACACCGGTTGGTGCATATTTTACCTGTGAAAATACCTGATCGGCAGTTTCGGCAAAGAACCAGCGGATCAGGGATAAGGCGTAAACGCCAATATCTAACAGAGCGCCTCCGGCCAGATTGCGGTTAAAAAAGCGATTATTCATATCATATTCTTTATAGCTACCGAAGTTTACCTGAACCAGACGAAGTGGTCAAGAGTGCCGGAGCTTATGATCTCTGCAAGTTTGCGGTAGATCGGCATGTGGAAAATGGTCATGGCTTCTGCCAGAATGACATGATTTTTTTTTTCCGCAAGGGCAATGGCCTCATCCAGTTCGTTTGAATTTAAGGTGATGGATTTTTCGCAAAGGACATGCTTTCCGTTTGCCAGTGCTTGACGCAGATATTGAATATGCGTATTATGTGGGGTAGAGATGTAGATGATATCCACATCCGGATCGGTAAAGACATCTTCAAGGTGATCATATACCTTGGCAATCTGGTATTTTTCCGCGAATGCTACTGCTTTTTCGTGTGTGCGGTTTGCGACGGAATACAGATGGCGGTTTTGCCTGGCAAGTGCAGTGGCAAGTTCGTTTGCAATGACACCACAGCCAAGGGTTGCCCAGTTCAATGGTTTCATAGATAATTCCTCCTTCATTTGCATTTATACTCCTTTTTACGCGCTCATTTTAGCATGAAAGGGCAGACGGTGCAAGTATATGGGGACATAGTGGAATTTTGTTACTGTTCACGCAGCATCTGAATATCATCCTGTCCGGGGGGTATGATTGTGATGTGGGTGTGAGCAGTAACGAATATTTTACAGGAAAGGAAAAAATATGTATCGGATATTAGTTGTGGAAGATGATGAAGTGATTGCAAAAACAATCCGGCAGCATTTACAGAGCTGGAATTATGAAGTCTTTGCAGTAGCGGATTTTAATAGTGTGATGGAAGAATTTGCCCGGGTGAAACCGCATCTGGTACTGATGGATATAAGGCTTCCGTTTCACAATGGATTTTACTGGTGCACGGAGATCCGGAAAGTATCAAAGCTGCCGATGATATTTGTCTCTTCGATGAATGACAATATGAATCTGGTGATGGCGATCAATATGGGAGGGGATGATTTCATCACAAAACCTTTTGATCTGAATGTGTTGACGGTGAAAATTCAGGCGATGCTGCGCCGGACTTATGAATTTGCTGGGGAAAGCCATATGCTTGAGCATCAGGGGGTGTGGCTGAATCTGTCGGATGGGACACTGACCTACGAAGAGCAGATACTGGAGTTAAGCAAAAATGAGCGGAAGATTTTGCAGACGCTACTTGAAAATCCGGGGGCAATTGTAACGAGGGAGAATCTGATGATGGCATTGTGGGAAAGTGATGTGTATGTGGATGAAAACACATTGTCGGTCAATGTGAAACCGGCTGCGAAGGAAACTGGAAACAATTGGGCTGGCGGATTTTATCTTAACACGAAAAAGGGATCGGTTATCAGATTAAAAATGGATCATGAAAAGGGGAACACCTTGAAGGTATACATCAAACAGTATTTAAACAGATACAAAGGCTGTTTTGCACTTGTGGCAGGAATTATGATTTTCTATATTTTCACGCTTTACCTCTGTGGCGTATCCGCAGCAGATATCCGGTATTTTGCGGGATTGGAAATTGTTTTTCTTGTGGTGTCCGCTGTATTTTGCGGGATACGGTACTGGTATCGCCTGCGGACAGTAAAAAGGCAGATCCGGGATTATATGCAGGGCATGCAGACACTTTCAGATACGGAGGATGCGCTGGAGGAAGTGTATATGGATGCGCTTGAACAACTGCAGAATAAGCGGCAGGAGGAAAAAGGGAGCATACAGGAACCAGCAGCGGGAAATGGAAGAATATTATGCTCTGTGGGTGCATCAGATCAAAAAACGCCGATCTCCGCGATGCGTCTGCTTTTTGCAGAGGGAAGAACAAAAACAGACAGAGGATGAAACAGTGGGAATGGAAAAAAAAGTGTGTTGTATGACATGCAGCAGGAATTATTCTGGATTAACCAGTATATCAATATGGCACTTCAATACCAGCGGATGAATTCCGGTATGAATGATCTGGTGCTTGAGATGGTTTCAGCGGATCAGGTGGTGCGCACTGCGATCCGGAGGTTTTGCGCCGATTATGATTCGTAAAAAAGATTGCCATTCACTATGAGGAATGCCGGGAGATGGTGCTCTCGGATGAAAAGTGGCTGGAATTTGTTGTGGAGCAGATTTTGTCCAATGCGATTAAGTACAGCGGCGAAAATCACGCGGTTACAATACATATAAACCGGAATGAAGCCGACAATACCTGTGAGTTTGTGATCTCTGATCAGGGAATCGGCATCCGGAAGGAGGATCTGCCAAGGATTTTTTGAAAAAGGTTATACCGGGTATAACGGACGTGCAGATAAAACTTCGACGGGAATCGGACTTTATCTGTGCCGGGAGATTACCAAAAAGCTTGGGCATGGGATTATGATCACATCCGAAATTGGAAAAAGGTACGGATGTGACAATTGTATTTGAAAGAAATAATTTGGATGTCCGGGATTAAGTGTTTTGACGTGGGAGACAAATAACATGGATACTCGGGACGTAAAACAGGTATCTTACACAAATGTAAGATACAAAGCCGAAATGTAAGACAAATCAATGGCTTGCATTTCGGTTTTTTGCTATTCTGAAATTGTAAAAAAGGGACAGAGTTATTTTTATGAAAACAGTGGAAAAAAAGGACAGATTTATAAGGAGTAAAAATCATGACAATTTTAGAAGTGCATAATCTGAAAAAAAGTTTATACGACGAGATTTGGTGGCAATCAGGTGCAGGCACTGCGAAATATCCAGTTCTCGGTAGAGGAAGGCGAGTATGTCGCGATTATGGGCGAAAGTCGGGTTCGGGCAAGACGACGCTGCTGAACATACTGGCGGCGCTGGACCGGCCGACGGAGGGAGAAGTACTGTTGAACAGGGAAAAACCCTTGTGACGGTGCGGGAAAAAAAATTGCAGCATTTCGGCGGGAGCATCTTGGCTTTGTGTTTCAGGATTTTCATCTGCTTGACAATTTTTCGCTGAAGGACAATATTTTCCTGCCGCTGGTGCTCTCAAATGTGCCTTATAAGCAGATGAATGAGTGGCTTTATCCAATTGCGCAGAAACTTGGCATTGTGGATATTCTGGAGAAGTATCCGTATGAGGTGTCCGGTGGACAAAAACAGCGTGCGGCGGTGGCGCGGGCAATCATCACAAAGCCGGAGCTGATCCTTGCGGATGAACCGACAGGAGCTTTGGACTCCAAGGCAACCGACAGCCTGCTGACGCTGTTTTCGCAGATCAATAAGGAGGGGCAGACGGTTCTTATGGTAACGCACAGTACCAAGGCGGCGAGCCATGCAAACCGGGTGCTTTTTATCAAGGACGGGGAAGTTTTCCACCAATTGTACCGCGGAAGCATGAGTAATGAACAATTGTATGCAAAGATTTCGGAAACATTGACCGTTCTGACGACAGGTGGTGAAAACTATGAATAATCTGTATGTACGGCTGGCAAAAAACAACCTGAAAAATAACAAATCACTGTATGTTCCTTATATGGTTGCGGGAATGATCACGGTGCTTATGTTTTACATTATGATGTTTATCAACAACAGTGCCGGGCTTGAAAAAAAATGCGCGGAGCCTATTATATTACAACAATCATGTCGTTTGGTGTGATTGTGGTAGGCGTTTTCTCGTATATCTATATTTTTTATACAAACAGCTTTATCAGTAAAAGGCGTAAAAAGAGATGGGAATTTACAATATTCTCGGGATGGAAAAGAGGCATATTGCGAAAGTGCTTGCCATTGAGACGGTGTTTACCGCGTTTGTCTCGATCGTCGGAGGCATTGTTGCTGGAATTTTGTTTTCCAAACTGGCACTTATGCTGATTTACCGGATTCTGGGGATTCAGGTGACGATCGAATTTTCCGTTCCGCCGTCTGCCGTGAAAAATACCGTGCTGGTGTTTGGTATTTTGTATATGATGACGCTTTTTACAATCTGATGCAGATGAAACTGGCAAATCCGGTGGAACTTTTGCGGGGCAGCAGTGTGGGGGGAAAAGGAGCCGAAAACGAAGTGGCTTATGGCAATTTTAGGGAGTAGTATGTCTCGGTGCGGGATATACAATTGCCATTACGACAGAGCAGCCAATGAAAGTGATCAGCCTGTTTTTTGTGGCAGTGCTTCTGGTGATCGCTGGAACATATATGCTGTTTACGGCGGGCAGTATTGCGGTGTTAAAGCTGCTGCGGAAAACCCATGGATTTTATTACAAAAAAAGCATTTTATCGCGGTATCGACGATGATGTACCGGATGAAGCAGAATGCGGCGGGGCTGGCAAGCATCTTGTATTTTATCGACGATGGTGATGGTCATGGTGTCTACCACGGTCTGTATGTTTGTGGGTTTTGATGATGAGATTAACATACTCTATCCATATGAGATCAACGTGCAGACCGGCTATTCTGAGGTGAAGGAAAATGTATCGGAGCAGAGTTCGGATATTATACAGTTTATAGAGGATACGGGAACAAACGTGACGGACAGTGAGAGTTATTCGTATCTGAATTTTGCGATGACGTTGGAGAAAGATTCTCTTACGATTGGGCAGAAACCGACAAATGCGAGCCTGTATTTTTTGACGCGGGATAATTTCCTTCGGATGGATCACACGCTGACAGAGGCGGATGTGCCAAAGGTAGAAGCCGGAAAAATTCTTATCTTCCGGGAAAAACGGTTCCAGTCTACGAAAACATTGTGTGGAGATCAGATACAGATTCTTGGAGAAACGTTTACCGTACAGCAAAATGGATACTGTAAGAATCGCAGCAATGGAGGGGCTATTTCGTTCATGGATGGGGTTTATTATATCGTTGTGGATCATATGCAGACGCTGCAGAAGTTGCAGAAACTGGCGATCGCTGAGGCAAATACAGAGAATGTCAGTGCGTATGCCTATGAAAATGTACTTGGAATCAATATTACCGGAACGGAGACAGAAAAGATCGCGTGCAGCGGAAACGTGGAGAATTATTCCTCTGGGGAAAAATATGGCGTTGTCTGGCGGCGCGTGCGCGGCAGGGCAGTAAACCGGAAGGAGCTGCTGGCACTGTACGGAGGGTTTTTTTCTTCCTTGGGATTTTCCTTGGCACCGTCTTTCTGGCAGTGACAGTGATGATTATTTTCTACAAACAGGTATCGGAGGGGTACGAGGACAAGGAGCGATACCGGATCATGGAACAGGTGGGCATGAGCAATGTCGAGGTGAAGTCGGCGATCGAGACGCAGATCCGCATGGTGTTCTTTCTGCCGATCGTGGTGGCAGTACTGCATGTCGTGGCGGCATTTCCACTGATCCGCAGAGTGCTTTCCCTGTTGATTATGGACAGCGGGCAGTTGTTTGTCTGGTGTCTCGTTACAACGGTACTTGCATTTGCGGTTATCTATTATGTGGTATTCCGGATCACTTCAAAAATTATTACCGCATTGTGGGCAATCAGGTGCGCTGAATTATTTGTGGAAAGTCACAGGCAGCATAACGGAAAATACATTTTTGTCCCCCTGCCGTTCTACGGTAATTTTGCCGGAATGGTTCGTGACAATAGAGTGCGCAATGGACAGACCGAGTCCAAAATGACCGTTATCCGCGCGTGCTTCGTCTGCACGGAAAAACGTTCAAACAGGCGGTCACGGATTTCTTCCGGAATCGGATTGCCGGTATTTTCCACGGATAAATAAAACTTACGGTTGTGGATATGGGCGTGAATTTCTATACTTCCGTTTTCCGGGGTATAGCTTAATGCGTTATTTAACAGGATGGAAGCGAGATTTTGAATCTGACTCTCGTTTTCCATCCATTTTCATTTGTTCCTGAACATCAATGGAAAGCGCAATGTGTTTTTCAAAAGCAACACTTTCCATTGGATAGATAATGTCAAGCAGTGCGTCATCTACAGGGAAAACTGCATGGGTATTCTGGATCTGTGGAGCATCCAGCCGTGTGAGCGTAAGCATTTTCTGGACAAGAGAGATCATCCGGGAAGTTTCCTGCTGAATATACAACAGATGTTTATTGTCCCTGCCTACTTCAGAAGATAACAGTTCGGCATTGGCGCTGATGACGGAGAGAGGGGTTTTCAGTTCATGACTGGCATTGGAAATAAATTTTTTCTCGGATAAAATTGTATTTTCAATCGGTTTTTACCATCCAGCGGGAAAGTGCTTTGGAGGAAATGGTAAATACAATAATACCGAGAATTGCCAGAATAAAACAGAGAGAGATCGTCGGAAGTGTTGCTTTTAAAGCAGGTGTTCCGCTGAGCATCAAAACATAATATTGTCCTTTTTTTGGCGCGAAGATGATTTACAGAGACATAACGCCTGATAAATACATATTTCTTACTATTGGATATGAGAGCTTTTCCCTGTTTTAAAAGATAACTGTCGGAGACATCAGAAAAAAGTGTCAAACATGATATCCATTTCATTGGATTCATCAATAGAAAAAAACAATAGGAAATATGATCAAGTTCGGACGGAGACGTCTGTCCATTAGAGATGACAAATGCATCCCATGTAGTATAGTGGAGAGCGGCACGAACGGTTTGCTGGAGATCACTCAGATTGTTCCGGTAGGAGTTGTTGACAAAAAGCAGTAAAATAACAAGCCAGATGATGGTAAGCAGGAACATAAAAAGTGTACTGATTCTCTTTTTTTGTAAAGATTTAATCATCGGAAACCTCCATAATATAACCGACTCCGCGAATGGCGCGAATTGTCACATTGACCTGCAGATGATGAAATTTTCGTCGCAGAAAGGAAACATATACTTCTACATTATTGTATTCTGCATTGGAATCGAATCCCCAGATTTTTTTGTGGTAATCTGGTTTTTCTCGAGAACCTGATTACAGTTATTCATAAAAAACTCCAGCAGTTGCATTTCTTTTCCGGATACCTGGACAGATTTTTTTTGGTCTGTGTGTTGCAGATTTCGCAGGTAGCGGGATCGTAGGAGAGATTTCCAACGACAGGGTGTGAAGTATCCTGATGATGGCTGCGTCTGCTGATCGCCTGTATGCGCATGAGCAGTTCACGAATTTCAAATGGTTTGGTCATATAATCGTCCGCACCGGTAGTAAATCCCCGTATCTTATCATCAATTTCTGTTTTTGCGGAGAGAATGAGTACCGGAACATTCTGTCCATCCCTGCGCAGGGCAGATAGAACTTCATAACCGTTCATTTTTCGGAAGCATGAGATCTAAGATAACCATATCATAAATGCCGGTGGAGGCATGTTCATAGCCGAGCTGTCCATCATTTGCGGTATCTACCACATAGTTTTTCGTTTTGCAAAGCTTCTGCAATGGTATCCGCAAGCCGGACGGAGTCTTCAATTACTAAAATTTTCAATTGGAATCCCCTTTGCTAAATCAAAATAATTATTGTTGTATTTGGAATTTATTATAACGAATCTTGGAAATCTTGCAATCATAATTTTTATTTTTGGATGAATAAAAAAGTTAAAAAGAAAATTGATATGTTTTCAAGGTTCATTCAAGGAACATTTTATATTATAACAAATGTAAAACATTGGAAAGGAATAAAGCCATGAAAACCTTATATTTGCATATTGGAACAACAAAGACAGCAACAACGTCTATTCAGAGATTTTTAGAAGAAAACAAAGACGTACTGCAAAAATATGGGTATTGCTTTCCTGATTCACTGCATGTGTATCCAAGAGCAAATAAAAGGAGAAATGCACACTTTCTGGTTGCAAAAGTGTGGGATGCAGACGGCAACAGAAACCAATCGAAGGAAAAGGAATATTTTGAAGAGGGGGGTTACAGCAGATCAGAACCGCATTTGGGACATACGATCATGTGATACTGACAGATGAATCCATCTGGCATGCGTTAAGCTACTCAAAAAAAATCACTTCTTCAGGAATTAAAAAAGGAGGCGGATGAACAGAAGTATCAGATTAAGGTAATTGTATATCTGCGCAGACAGGATGGCCTGCTGATTTCGCGATGGAACCAGGAGGTGAAGCAAAACTTTAATAGTGTCGCTGTTATGACATGTGAAGAGTATCTTGCTGCATCAGAGAAAAAAGAAAAAAAGATTTACCAATATGCACAGAAACTGGATGAAATTGCAGCTGTCATAGGAAAAAATAATTTAATAGTCAGGAGATTTTCTCCGAAGAGCTGGAAAGACGGATCAATCATTCATGATTTTATGCATGAAATCGGATTGGACGTCACAGAGGAATTTCAGGAATTGGAAGAAAGTGAAAATCTCCGGTTAGATAAAAATACCACGGAAATTAAGAGAGAATACTCAATAAGAGTGAATTTCTCACAAAAAAAAATCTCTTATTTTCGTAGATTTTTGAAGGAAATCTCAAAAGATTACATAAAAGAAGAAAATACAGAAATGCTTGCAAAAAGAGGAATTGCAGCAGTTTCTGGAATTGTATGCGAAGGAAAATGAACGGTAGCCGAGGAATATATCGGGGATGGACAGCCTTTGTTTTCGAATGAAGTTAAAGATTTACCGAAATGGAATCCGCAAAATGAAAAAATGCAGGAAGAAATTATTCAGTTCTTTGCAGCAGTTACTATGGATCTCAGAAGAACGAATGAAATTCAGCGTCAGAAAATAAACCAGCAGGAAAAAAGAATCAGACAGCTGGAAAAGAGGGCAAATGAATTTGTGATGTTCCGGGACAAAGCAAAGCATCCGTTTCGGACGATCTGGAAAAAAATTATTTCGATAAAAGGGACTGGGCAGATGACAGAGGGTTTCAATATACAAAGAGATGAAAAAACAGACAGTGCAGACACAATCTCACATGGCATATGATGGAGATTAACAGGCAGAAGCGCGAAAAAGCAGATGCAGCAGAAGGCTTTTTACCATCTGGATGAGCGGATTGTCCGGTGCAGGAAAGTCTACGATAGCAAATGCACTGGAGAAGCGTCTGTATGCGATGGGAAAAAAACGATGCTTTTGGATGGAGATAATGTGCGGATGGGCTTAAACAGCAATCTTGGTTTTTCCGATGAGGAATGGGTAGAAAATATCCGGCGGATTGCAGAGGTTGCAAAGCTGATGAATGATGCAGGCCTGATCGTGATTACCGCATTTATTTCTCCGTACCGGCATGATCGCGAGAATGCAAAACAGATTATCGGAGACGGTTTTCGGGAAGTTTATGTCAGCACTTCCATTGAAGAGTGTGAAAAGAGGGATGTAAAAGGATTGTATAAGGCTGCGCGGGAAGGAAAAATTGCGCAGTTTACAGGAATTACCAGCCCTTATGAAATTCCGGAACATGCAGATGTTGTCGTAGATACCGCGGAGATGGATGTGGAAACATGTGTGAATCATATATTGGAGCAACTGAAAAGTCTGTTGCGAGAATCCGTGTGAGTCAGGCAGGACAGTTTATCCGGTCAATGTTTTGGATCGGATGTATTGGATTTGGCGGAGGAAGCGCACTTATTCCAGTTATTGAAAAAGAGATTGCAGATCGACAGGGAATAGACGAAAAACAGAATATTGACAAAGATGTGGTGGTTGCAAGTATTACACCGGGAGCACTTCCGGTAGAGATTGCAGCGTCTATCGGGCGCCGCAAATTTGGAATCAGGGGAATGATCGCAGGTGCTGTCATGATGGCATTGCCGGGAGCGTTGATGACGGTGGCTCTGGTAGCGGTGTTGTCTGTATTTCAGGAAAAAAATCCTTTCTGTTGTAAATATGATTTCCATAGGAGTCTCTGTTTTTATTTTGTATCTGTTGTTTTCTTATATCAGAAAAATGTTAAAAGACTGCGGGGAAGACGGAAAACACAGAAAGATGAAAGCGATTTTTTTAATGCTTGGGGTTTTTGTACTGTCTTTTTTATTTCTTCGGTGCAGGTACTGATACTGGCATTTTTCAGCATTTTTTCACCAGAGGCAATTACAGCAAAAAGAATCTGATAATTCTTACCGGCATTATTAGCAGTTATCTGTTGACACATGTACAAGTGTTTTCGTTTGATCTGTCCGGATGGCATCCTGTGGTTGATATTGTGATGGGAATACTTGGATGTTATGGCATTTTCTGTAATATAGCAGATACCGGATGGAAAAGAGAGAAGAATTGGGGTATAATTGCAAAGGATGTTGGAACATGGGTTGTATTTGCGGCAGTTTTCGTCGTTCCCGTCTGGTTTGTAAACCATGAGATCATGTGTTTTTCCGGCAGGGGAATTTTGTCTGCATGGATGTCCTTTGGCGGTGGTGATGCATATATGACCATAGCGGATGGAATTTTTGTGGGAGGAGGAGGAATGATCACTTCCCAGCAATATTACAATCATATTGTTCCGGCGGTAAATGTATTGCCCGGATCTATTTTGTGTAAAAACCCTGGCGGCAGCCGGATATTATACAGGATGGAACCTGACACAGAACATAGGAGTTGGATTATTATTTTCTATAGCAGGTTTTGGATGCAGTATTGCCGCGTCATGCAGTATTTTTATGCTTGCATATCATCTGTATGATTATCTGATCACATTACAGGTATTTCGTATTATTCGAAAATGGATCAGACCAATCATCGGTGGTCTGTTAATGAAAATCATGGTGATGCTTTGCTTGCAGAATATAGGTATGGTGATGACTTTTATGAAATAAATGTACAAACAGGAGATATAGAAATTGAGATTTACAAAAAGCAAAAATTGTAGCAGCAGGAATGATACTGGCGGGAATCTGTATGATTGCACCACAGCAGCTGAGGGCAGAGGTACCCAAAACACAGATGGATGGTGTGATGGGACAAAAAGCATCAAAGAAGAGATGGATGATACACAGATTTCAGACGTGGATACGCAGAGGGACGGATTGTTGTCCACATATGCCATGCCACGGCTGCTGGGGGCATCTAAGGCATCTTCCAGATATACACAGGATTTTCTGGATGGTTCTTTTACTTCGAAAGTGGATTATACAAGTGTTACCTATTATCACAAATCGGACTATGAAGATGCGCAGCTTTTGAACGGAATAGATGTCTCCTGGTGGCAGGCAAAAAAAAAAAAAACAACAGCACTTAACTGGGAAAAAAAATACATGATGCAGGGATAGATTTTGCATTTGTCCGTGTAGCGTCAAGGGACACTTCCGATGGAAGCATTTACGAAGACACGGCTGCGGATTCCCATATTCAGGCGGCACTTGAAAACGACATCAATGTCGGTCTGTACATATTTTCACAGGCACTGACAGAAAAAGAGGCAAAACAGGAAGCAGAATATGTGCTGGATCTGGCAGATAAATACGGCTGGGATGTGACCCTTCCGATTGTTATAGACAGGGAAAAAGGAAGTCACAACCGCCTGACAGGGGGAAAACTCTCCAAAGCAAAAGAGACAGCGGTCTGCCAGTCATTTGCAGATACGATTTCCGATGCGGGATATCAGCCGGTTGTTTATGCTTCATATGCATGGATCAAATCCTATATTGATACAGATTCCCTGGAGGATTGCGGCATCTGGATTGCGCGGTACAATAATACGACAACGAGCAATGCAAAAAGAGGGGAACCTTATGCAGACACAGCATATGACTATGAATTCTGGCAGTATTCATCCGTTGCAAAAGTGAGTGGATATACGGGAAATCTGGACGTAAATTTCTGGTACAAGGACACCAGTGCAAAAACCGGAGGATTGAAAGCAACTGTGGGGAATGCATTTGACCCGGTAAAACTAAGCTGGGGCAAAGCTGCCGATGATGTAACCGGATACCGCGTGTACCGGTATGACGAAAAAACAGAAAAAAATATGTTTATATGAAGCAGACGAGTGGAAAAAGCTTTACGGATACCGATGTGACAAGCGGAAAGACTTATCAGTACAGGGTGCGCTGCTTTTGACCATCGGTGGGACAAATTATTATGGAAATTATTCTTCGGTGGTATCGGCCACCGTTCCGCCGGCAAAAGTGTCCGATGTAAAAACACAAAAGCGCAGCAGTACATATGTGACACTTGGATGGAGCAAAATATCAGGTTCCAGCGGATACCGGGTTTATAAATATAATGCAGCAGAAAAGAAATACGAAAGTGTGGCAACGATTGCAGGCGGAGCAGAAGTTTCTTATAAAGTTACAGGATTGAGCGGAGCTACAACGTACAAATTTAAAGTGAAATCTTATAAAAAAGCAGAAGGGGAAACCGTCTGGGGAGAAGCTTCTGACGCACATGAAGAGTGCACAAATCCGCTGAAGGTAAAAAATCTCCGGCTGCAGACAAAATCTTGTGCAGTCACATTAAAATGGGATAAAACCAGCAATGTAACCGGATATCAGATTTACCGTTATAACAGTAAAACGAAAAAGTATGATAAAATTGCTGTTATTAAAAATAACAAAACATTTTCCTATAAGGATTCCAAATTGAAAAAGGGGACTGTCAGCCAGTATAAAGTCCGTGCATATAAATCTTATAATGGGAAAACGTATGTGGGTACCTGTTCGGATGTTACAAAAAAAAAAAGTGAAATAGGTAATGATTCATGGGGATTCACACAAATAATTTCAGAATATTGAACAGAACACCATCGAATGCATTTCCTAAGAAATCAAGATTTTTTATATAAGAACTCCACGCAAAAAGCCACGCAGTAAAATATTTTGACTGCGTGGCTTTTTACATATTATTTAATATAAACATGGATTCATAGTGCTTCGATGGAATCAATCATCATCAGCAACTACTTTTACCGTATACACAACCGATTTTTTTTTCATCCTTGGAATTAGTATAGCTGCAGGTGATCTTTTGTTGTTCCTCTAAATCAAAATCGTCCCAGACCTTCTCATACTTGACAGAAGCACCGGACTTCCGGAGAGAGTAATCTTTCTTTGCCTCTGTTACAGATACCTTGATGGTGTCCCCGTAACGATACAGCAACAAAATCCATATCATCACCGGTTCTGTATGTGGATGTCCTCTTTGGCATCGAGCCTTACCATATCTGGAAAAAGGATGAGGATCATGCCGCAGGCGATGTAAAGGATGATATTCCGTTCCAGCCGGATCGTGACCAGCAGGAACAGGTATTTTGCGCATTTGTCAAAGAGTATCCGAATCTGAAATGTATTGCCAGACATGTCCGTTTTGCACACAGTTGCAGCGAAAACAGCCTTCTGGCATATCTGTGGAAAGATGGACAGATTTATGAAAGCAGACGTCTGACCTTTCATATCCTCGACCGGGTCGGAGGCGGAGATGCATTTGTAAGCGGCATTATTTATGGCCTGATGAATGATTATACACTGGAGGATACGGTGAATTTCGGTGTTGCGGCAAGTGCTGTAAAGCATACGATTCATGGGGACGGAAATATTACGGATGATGTTTCTTTGATCCGGCATGTGATGGAAATGAATTTTGATATCAAACGATAAAACGGTGAGGTAATAACATGAATGAATTAGAAGAAAAAAATTTTATGAAACCGGAGTGGTTCCGGTCGTTGTATTGGAAGATGCAGAGGATGCAGTGCCGCTTGCACAGGCACTGGTCGAAGGAGGACTTTTGAGTGCGGAAGTGACCTTCCGCACCGCAGCAGCAGAGGAGTCCATCCGCCGGATGACGGAGGCTTTTCCACAGATGCTGGTGGGCGCGGGCACCGTGCTGACGAAGGAGCAGGTCGATGCGGCTGCAGCAGCCGGTGCGAAGTTTATCGTAAGTCCCGGATTTGATCCGGAGATCGTAGATTACTGTCTGGAAAAAGAAGATTCCGGTTCTGCCGGGCTGCATTTCTCCTTCAGAAGTCGCACAGGCGGTCAAAAAGAGGTCTTACCATTGTGAAATTCTTCCCGGCAGAGCAGGCTGGCGGAATTGCCATGATCAAAGCGATGGCAGCACCGTATGTGGGGCTTAAGTTTATGCCGACCAGCGGAATTAACGCAGGAAATTTAACGGAGTATCTTTCCTGTGACAAGATCCTCTGCTGCGGTGGAAGCTGGATGGTGAAAGGGGATCTTGTAAAAGCCGGAGATTTCGGCAATATCAGGGAATTGTCCGCAGAGACCAGAAAACTTGTGGATACTATCCGGAAATAGTTGGTATTTGATACTGTCTGACCGCATCAGCACCACCAGGCAGGAAGAGAATAAGGAGAATAGCGACGATCCATGGGAACAGTGTGGTAAAAATGTTATACAGGTCTCCCAGTGGATCCTCGCTGTAATCCCAGAAAGGTCTGGCAGGATCATGGATCCAGTAGACATTTATGATTGTCCGCAGATGGGATCTGGTACTGCTTAGCGGAGAACAGGAGAATTTTCTGCAGTACTCTTTTCCGGCTACCGTGTAAGT
>VOFJ01000145.1_pt1 | contig 58431 bp, 134 predicted proteins | sample 5384081 | NCBI WGS metagenome assembly VOFJ01 (sample SAMN12384729, study PRJNA508395) | human gut metagenome | isolation source: healthy gut I | host: Homo sapiens | reverse complement strand
TGTCCTCAGGGCTATTTTCAGTGTTGTTTAAAGTGCTTTTAGTTATACACCAATAATAAAGCCTACTAATCCATCCCATATGTACAAGCAATTATATTATAAAGCTTCATCCTGAAGCAGTAGTCGCCAAGCCAGTTTCCTCGTACTCATAATTTTGAAATAGCCTCCATGAAGCGATTTCTAGAGTTTTATTTCTGGGCACCCTCATCCACCCCAAACTGTTCATGTATTTAGCCTGTAACTTCCATATCAGGAAAGAACTTCCCTCCATTTTTTACAATGAAGCTAGAAGTTTCATCACAGCAGTTCAATTCCTAAAGTTATTATATCTTTCATTTTAAATTTCCCTTTTACATAAATAGACTTAAAGATTCACTAACTAAACTATCTATTCCAGATGTTATTGCGTCAATTGCTGGAGAAATAATTTGGCTTGCTATTGAATTCAAATTACAAGGAATATTATATAAAATATCTTTTCATGATCTCAAACCATCTTTTAATATATGGTAAAAATCCCATTAATACTTTTGATCCATCAAGTGGTAAATGGTATTAGATCAACCACCTTAATGCCATCATCACGGCACATTGTAGCATTGTCATTATAATCATACCTGTTTGCGTTCTGATTGCAAAACAGCAACTACTAGTGCATAGAGTAATTGCAATTACATAAATGCTAGTAAGAGACATTATTGGTCACATTAACCTGCAATCTTATTGCCTCCTCCGCCTTAGCAGGGTGATACTCTCAGTCAGTATATTCATGATTTATTTCTACTGGTTCTCTCCTCATCCGATAGTGAGTAAACACCACAATACTTCACAGCTATTGGGTCTCAGGGTGCTAGTGATTTAGGTTGCTTCCTTCCCTGTAATTTCTTTGGAGTATCATCCCTAGTTTATATGCTGCTAATGTATTGAGTTATTGGCCGTAGTAAGGAGTACTATTTATGTCAAAATTCCACTGAATAAGTTCATTATAAACACAAGTCCTAAGATTATATATAAATATCTAGTATCAAAATTCATTAAAAATTACCTTTTCTTTCGTTTCCCTTTATTTTTAATTATTTGAGTATTTTTCTAATAATTTAAAATACATATTTTTCTGAATAATCACCATTATATACCCTGTCCGTAGTTGACTGGATTAGAATGCTATAATAATAGCCATAACATTTAACGACTTGTCTGTATTTATCCAACCAAAGTTTCCGAATCCGAAAGCTTTCACTGTGATCTTTTTGCCTTATATTTATTAATTTTATAATTCTGTTTCATCTTTAGATTTAAGATGCAATGCATGCCATGCTGCGTCTTCATTAATCTCTTTAATTCATTACAAAGGCCGTTTTCTACACAAATTGAAAGCATCTCCGTATTTACTCACAGGTAAACATTTCTCTATTGCCAGCTTGTGCATATTAAACTTAATGATTTCACATAACTTATGACATTAGCCTATAAGACCAGGTATACTGTACCAATAATTAAAAATATTGCTTCAACTCTATAATTTTCTATACTAATAATAATAATTTCCATATTTACGCATGTTTATGACAGGCTGCTAAACAAAATTTCATCATCAATTCTCAGCCTGCTTGTTTTTATTGTGGTTTCCATCTAAAAATTAGTCTCGAAAGTCATTGGTTGGGAAGAGCAAATACATCTCTTGCCACATGCTGAGTAAAGTCACTCATTAACCCTGTCTGGTCCCACGCCCATTCCTCCTGTTGGTGGTAAACCAATTTCTAATGCAGTAAACAAAACCTCGCCAAACTCCACCAGCTTCGTCATCTGTCTTGCTTCCGCTTGTTTTTGCCTGATCTTTCTCGTATTGATTCATTGGATGCATTTAAATTCTGAATAGCAGGCTGTCCATGCACTTCTCTGCCACCAACTCAAATAATTCAAATGCTGTCGGTCATCTTTTCTTCTTTTGTAAGTGGTCATATTTCTACCGGACCAGTCTATTATAAATGTTGAGTTGGCATTAATGTAATAACTACAACAAAAGTATCATTTACACTATAATATGTCCCTCTCTGTATAATTCTTCATATCTCATGACACCTTTCTGGTCATCATGCTATTTTTCTAGCTTCCTCATCTGTTTGAATAGTATTGGAAATCGATGCCTGTAAACTCTCTTTTATTGAAGCTCAACGTCAATGCCATTACTCTTTTCTCCAGCTTGGAGCGCTACGTCAATCGGTGTTCCCTTGATATGTTATTTTGCTGTTCCTAATACGTGCCCAACAGCAGAAATTAATTTCAACCTGACATATTCACTCGTATCATTATAATCTCTGCATATGCTGAATACCATTCCATGATAGTAAATTCTGGTTGTGTTTATATATCCAGTCCTTCATTTGCTAAAGTTTCTTCAATTTCAAATACTGTCAATTCCCACCAACTGTTAATCTAGGTCTAACCCCGGTGCAATTCTTAAAGTACATATTCTGAAAGTCCTAGAAATATGCCATGGTGTGTGACAATATGGCCCTGCTGCATCACTGCTGCTGCATTGTAAGAGAGTGCGTGTTTCAACTTCGCAAAGTATATCCTTTTCCATCCAGCAAAAGCTTTCTTACTTCTTTATTATTTTGCTTCTTAGTTCAAAAAAGTCTTCTGGGTTTACTATTAAAATCTTATATCTCTGTCTATAACAATTTCTGTATCTTTTAATCCATGGGAATTTTCTGGTAATGGTCTTAAAGTATATTTTTTGAAAGAATTTTCTGTTTTGCCTTTAATATAAAACTTCTTTTTTCATGTACAGATATTTCTTCTGTTTTTGTTTTTCACCTAGATCATTTAAACTAACATAACTTTGAATTCTACCTTTTGTTGAATCTCCTGGAATTGTCAGAATGATGCTTTTCCCCCATTTGTACCCTTAATTCTACCAGCTATTGATCATCTTTTTCCTTCAAAAGCTTTCATAGTTTTTCTTTGACTAGCTACTTCTGTTCTATCATGTAATTTCAAATGGGTTTTACCACTTTGTAGTTCCTCAACTTTTCTTCCTTTTCATTTGATTTAAGTTAACTCTTTGTTCTTGGTTGTTTATTCCATACACACCCCTTTTTTCGTTAAATTTTATAATATTTCATATTATATATCAAAATTGTCAATATGTAAACATTTGAAAGAAAATTTATGAAAACTTTTATTATGAAGCTTTTCTTAATTCTTGTGCATGTGCTTTTAGCAATTTCCGTAACTTCCTGATGAAATTCTTGCAATTTCTTCAATTGTTTCTTCTTCACTTAGTTTTTTAATTTGCGTATATGTTTTTTTTTCCTTAGTTTGTTTACTTTATATAATAGTTATGGTCTCCTTTTGCCGCAATTGATGGTAAATGTGTAATGCAAATTACTTGATGTGATTTTGCTATTGATTTCATTTTTTCTGCTACTGCTTTTGAAGCTTTTGCCACTAATTCCTGTGTCAATTTTGTCAAACACTAATGTACTTATTTCATCAACATCTGCTAACACATTTTTTTTATTGCAAGCATAATTTTGCCATTTCTCCTCCTGAAGCTATTTTTTACAAGTGGTTTTAATTTTCTCCCAATATTGGTAAATCATAAATTCCAATCTCATCTATTCCTGTTTCGTAGAATTTGTCTGCTGTATCTACTTGTATTTCAAATCTAGCATTTGGCATTTCTAAGTCTTTTAATTCTTTGTTTATTTTAGTAGATAATTCCTTTGCATATTTTTTTTTTCTAGTATTTGTCATATTGTTTGCAATTTCAAGTAATTCTTGTTTTAATACATTTATTTTTGCTTTTATTTTTTGTGATATTCATCTAAATTCTCAATTTTATGTATTTCTTCTTCTACTTTGCTTGAATATTTTAGTATTTCTGAAATTGTATTTCCATATTTTCTTTTTAATGAATAAATTAAATCTCGTCTATTTTCTATTTGCTTGCTTTCTTCTTCGTCAAAGTTAACGTCCTCTCTCATATAACTTAGATCCCTTGCTAGTTTCTTGTATATCATAGTAACTGCTTTTTTAGTATACTTAATTTCTCAGTATATTTGCTACCACAGTCTTGTATTTTCTCTAAACTGCGAATCGCATTACTTATTGCAACTACTGCATTTTCATTTAATTCATTATCAACTTCACATAAGTTATCTTTTTAATTTTTCTGCATTTTGCATCATTTTGTGTTTTTCTTCAAGCTCTTCCTCTTCATTTTCTTTTTAAGTTTGCTTGTTCAATTTCGTTATATTGATAACGTAGTAAGTCAAGTCTTCTTTCTTTTTCCTGATCTTCTCCATATGTGTTTTTAGCTCTTGTTTTAAAGTGTTATATTCTGCAAGTTTTACTTTATATTTATTTAGGTTATCTTCTAATTCTTTGCCGATAAACTTATCTAAATATATAATATGTTGCATAGGGTTCAAAATTAATTGACTATCATGTTGTCCATGAATATCAAGTATTTTGCTCATAAATTCTTTTAACTCATTTACAGTAACTAATCTTCCATTTATTTTACATAAATTTCTACCATTTAGGTGTATTTCTCTTGATACTATAATATTATTGTCTATTGCTAATTCATTATCTGGACAATAAAAATTTGCTTCTACAAATGAAAATTCTTCTCCATTTCTGATCATTTCTTTTGAGAATCTACCACCTGCTAAAATTGCAAGTGAACCAATTCTTAAGGTTTTTCCTGCACCGCTTTCTCCTGTTAATACATTAAAGCCTTCATTCAAATCAAGGCTCAAATCATCTATAATTCCAACGTTTTTTATATGTAATGTAGTAACCATTTTTATCTCCGTTATACGAATTATTGTTTGTACATTTGTATTATATACCAAATTTTTGTTTTGTCAACTACTTTTATTTACTTTTCACAAAAAATATGATACAATTTCGTTATTCACTTAATGTGACTATATTGAGAAAGGAGCATATTATGGCTAAGGACAACTTGAAGTTGACCCCTGGTAGTGTCAATAAAGAGATTATTGACAAAATCAAACTTGATGCTTCTCGGCAAGTTCCTGAGTTTCTGACTCCGGAGACGACCTCAAAAAAAAGTGAAGGAAAGCACAGGAAAAAAAGTAGTTACCAAAGCCCGTCAGGTAAAGGCTCCTAAGTAACCAAAAAACAGAAGGAAATGCAAATTGCATTTCCTTCTATTTTGCATGTCTACTGCATACTTTTTTTTTTACAAAGTAAAAGACTTAGAAATAACTATTTTTTAGCTTTCTAAGTCTTTATATTTGGTGACCCCTACGGAATCGAACCCATGATTCAGCCTTGAGAGGGCTGCGTCTTAACCGCTTGACCAAGGGGCCGTTTTTTTGCTTGCTTTAATAATATAACATATTTGTAAGCTTTTAGTCAATACAAGTATCTACAAAATTTTAACTCTCCATTTTCATTATTTCAAATAATCTGTCATCTTGTTTTGTTAGATATAAGTATCCTATTAGTGCCTCAAATGCTGTTGTAGCATACATATAATCTTGCATACTTTGCATTTTTAGCAATATGATGTGTTTGTGTATTTCTCCCTCTTCTTACTATTTCTTTTTTCTTCCTCTGTTAGTATTGTTTCTAGTTTTTTTAAGGTCTCTGCTTGTGCTTTTGCTTTTACATATTTTACGGATTTTATATGTAATTCATGTGGTTTTTAATTTTGTGGTGTCTACTAATTTTGTACGAATATATAGTTCATATACACAGTCACCCACATATGCCCAAGTTAATGGAGACATTTGATTTACTTCTTCTATTCCTTTATTTCTATTAAATATTTCCAATATTTACTCTCCTTTACTGTTTCAAGTGTAATTCTTCCTAATCTTCCGCTTCTAAAATCATCAATTATTATGTTTGCAACTTTTTCTATGTCTATTTCTCCTCCTGAAATAATCGCACCTCTTTTTCTGCCAATTAAGTTCATAACCTCTAATACTTTTTCGTTTGGTTCTAGTTCTTGGTTCTGCATTATTTCGTTTACTTGTTCTTCAGTTAGTTTATATCTTTCCATTAGATTTGGAGTATAATTTGTAATCAATGTTCTTAATAGCTCAAATCCAATTTCAACAGTTTGTAGAACATCATCTTTAATCGTTCCTGTATATGCTAAATTTGTAGCTACTTCTCTTTGGTCTAATTTTGGCCATAAAACCCCAGGTGTATCTAATAGTTCTATTCTGCTTGATACTTTTATCCATTGCTTTTGTCTTGTTACTCCCGGTTTGTTTCCTGTTTGTGCTACATTCTTTTTTTATTCTATTTATAAATGAAGACTTGCCTACATTTGGTATTCCTAATATCATTATTCTTATTGATTTGCCTATTCTACCTTTGTTTTCAAATTTTTCATTATCATAAATCTGCTCTATTTTTTTTTTTAATTGACTCTTGTATTCCTTTGCCTGATACTGAATCTACAAGAACTGCTGGAATATTATTTTTTTTTTTTCATATTCTACCCATTTTTTTATTTTCTTTTTCACAGGCTAGATCACATTTATTTAAGATTACTAATCTTTTTCTTGTCTTTTATAATTTCTTTTTATATCTGGATTTTGACTAGCAATAGGTATACGTGCATCTAGTATTTCTGCAACTATATCAATTAGCTTTAGGTCTTCTATTATTTGCTTTCTCGTTTTTTGCCATATGTCCGTGGGTACCAGTTAATATTCATTTTATTTTCTTCCATTTTTTCTCCTCATTTTTCAAATTCTATAAAAGCTTTTCATATTTTGAGTAGCCATTTTACTGTTTGAAATTATCTGGCTCATTTCTTTATCAAACCATTTTGGAAGTTCTATTTGAGCTGCTTGTTTTTCACTTTTGAATTCTATTTCTGCAAACACTATTCCTTCATATACTCCCTTAAATACATCAACTTCGATTTTTAGATCATCTACATATGGAATTACATATCTGTCTTTAGATAAGGTAATATATTCCGCATTTATTTTTAATGCATCATATTCTTCCTTTGTTATCTCTTTTTCAAATTCATTAACAGATATTCCAACTTTCATTGTTTTACTGTATATACATATTTAGTATTGCCACTTTTTTCAATTTTTTTTTCTTACTGCTGTATAATCATCTACATACAAGTAATCTTGTGTGATGGTTTTTTTAGGATATTTACTAATTATTTCATTTATTGCATTAATATCTTTTACTAAAAATTTTCTTTCTATTTCCATTCTTAACTTCATCCCTTTGGTAAATGTAAATTTGGTTGGAAAAAAATTTATATTCCCAACCTTATAATGTCCTATATTGATTTTTATCTGCTCTTTCATCTAATTTTCTATCATAATCTTTGTTTTTTATAAAACCAGTCTGTTTGCTTGTGCACCGGGTTCGCCTTCCTGTTTTTATCCAACAATACATCAAAGAATGCTGCAACTGGAATTATAACTCCTATTAACGCAACAAATATATTCATATATAACTCTAGTGACGCTGTATTATTTATAATAGCAACTATGTTCTGATATATATATACTCCATAATAAAATAAATGTGCAATTAAATATATTGTAACTGCTAATAACTTTCTTTTTTTGGTATAAAACATATACATATAAATGTTATAAATAATAGTGTAATTTCCATAGTCATATCCATAGGTGTTAAAACAAGCTCTGTTCCCATAGCATATAAAACTGTTGCTACAACTCTATATCCCCAAAAAAAAATGCAAAAATATGGCTATTAGCCAACTAGATAAATTTTTCATATATTCTTTCTCCTTTTAAAGATATGGAGACATGCCCTTTGGGTAAAGGAAATGTCTCCAAGTATTTTTAATCTACAAAATTGAATTCATCTTCAAATTTCTCTTTGAATTTCTCGAATACTTTATTAAGTACTTCTTCATCTTCCACACTAACATAAGATTCTTCATCTTCTGATTCTGTGTCTTCTAATTTAAAATTACAACCTCACCAGGTTCTTCTGTTTCTTCTTCTTCAACTGGTAAAAGTACTACATATTCTTCTCCTTCATATTCTATTAAATCTAAGAATTCAAATTCAACTTCGTTTCCATCTTCATCATTTAATATGATTATATTGTCTAGTTCTTCTCCTTCATTTACGTTTTCTACTTCTTTGTTTAAATCTTCACTCATTTTAAACTTTCTCCTCTCGTTTTTTTTATATATTATAAATTGTATTTCTACAATGTTAATATCTATTTTTTAGTATTTCTATTTTTTTCAACATTTATGCATTGTTCTTCTGCTTATTCATGTATGTTTCAAGAATATATACAGCAGAAATAGTATCTACTATTTGCCTTTTTTTTATTTTTATCTATATTAAGATAGTTCATAGTCTTATGTGCTGCTACAGTTGTTAGCCTTTCATCTATTGTTTCTACTGGAATTTTTGGAAATTTGCATCTTAATTTATGTATAAACTTTTTTCGTCACTTCAACTCTTTCAGTTTTACTACCATCCATGTTTATTGGCATGCCAATAACAAAAGTATCAACTGAATATTGATTTAAAATTTCATCTAATCTTTTTTAATACCAGTTTATCATTACCGTTGTGATGTACTGTTTCTAACCCTTGGACAGTTATATTTAGTTCATCAGTTATGGCTAGTCCAACTCTACTATCTCCATAATCAATTCCTAATTTTCGCATCTTGCTATTCTTCCAATCCAATATAGTTTTTTACCATTTTTTTCAAGTAGTTCATCTCTCTCAATTTGTCTAATTAGATTCCTTGCATCATTATGACTCGTAATGTATGTTGGGTCTCCTGATAAAATATATCCAACTATTTGATTTATTGGATTATATCCTTTTTTCTTCTAGAGCATGGTATACTTCTTTTAAAATTTCCTTTGCTTTAATATTTTTGTCTTTTTCAACTTTAAAGCTGACAGTTTCATCAGATATCATATAACCTTCCCCCTTATAAATAATTGATTGTATTTTCTTCTTTTATCTGCTTCATCTAAATATTCTTCCAATTTCTTAGTAAGTCCTTCCAATGCTGTTCCTTTGTAATATGTAGATAAAACAATATTTATTTTTTGGATTAGCTCCTTCAATTTCTATTTTTTCTATCTTTTTCTTTTAATTGCCCCATAAAGCTAACTATTGCATTTAATTCAATTCCTGAAAATACTATAGCAAATTTTGGTCCCATATATCTAACCAGAATATATTCTTCTGCTAAATTTGAACTTACTTCTTCACTTACAGCTGTTACTATTTGATTTCCTGTTTCTCTACTAAAATTTTCGTTTATATCTTCTAGATTAGTAATTTTAAATAAACATACTGTTGAAGTTGTATATTTATCAATGATTTTTTTACCTTCACCAAATAGATACTCTGCAGATTTTAAACTAGTAAATTTGTCTTCTCTTACTATGTTCTCAATCACTTGCTGATTTTCAACTGTTTTTAATACAGATACAATATTATTTTTTATAACTTCTAATATAGTTGTATCAACATTATCAAATTCATGTGGTTTGCTTCCTTCTATAATCCAATATCCAATATATACATTTTCTACATAAAGTGGGAAAAACATTGCCGATTTAGCTCTTCCAAACTCCATTTTTTGATATGGAAGTCTTTCTCCCTCGTTCGATAGTAATATATTTAGGTGTTGCTGTTTGTATACTGTCTTTAAATATTTCTTCATTTTGTAAATTTCTCAATGTATCCCAATGTTTTTGTTCAACATTTGATGCTCTCACCACATATTCTGTACCGTTATATATAACTATTGTTGAATACTTAATATTATACCTTTCAATTAAAATGTTATTTATCTTTTCAATCTTTTCATTAACAGAGGTAACTTCACTAATAGTATTCATAAAGTCCTGTAATATATTTAAATTTGTTATTTTTTTGGTTTATATTATTAAAATTTTCTATTTTTTTTTTTTTTATTGATAAGTTATAGAAAAATAAACATATAACTATTATTATCAATACAATTATGATTGCTAGTATCAAAAAAATCACCTCTTTTTACAATGTTTAATGTTTTATAATGTTTAATAATTATTTTTCATTCTATTTAATGTATTATTCATGCTTGGTGAAAAAGAATTGTTTGGATTATAACTACTGTATGAGTTATTTCTTGCATTATTGTTTATCAAAGGATATACCATATCGCCTAATACATTAAGTGATGCAATAAAATTCTTAGAATATCCATTTAGAGTTATTTTACAGTTAATGATTCCATCTAAATATTTAGCATAAGTTTGTTCTTCAAATGGAATTGTACAGTAATTAACTGTATCTTTATTAAATAATTCTGTCATAAATGACATTGCTGGATCATTGTAATATGCAATTCCTCCAATAATGGTTTTTCTCATTAACACTTTTTAAGTTTACCATTTTATTTAATACAATTCTTATTTTTTCTGGATTTAACATGTTTTTAGCTTTTAAATTTCTTAAAAAATGCAGTAAGTGGTTGTATCGTTAATATATCCAAGCTTTGTACTAAATATATTTCTTGCACTTGTGCAAAATAGTTATAATCAGTTTCAAAATCACAATCTAAAATAACTAGCGAATAATTTTTAGTTAAAGTTGCTAATATATTTGTATAGTCGCTTTCAGCTTGTGTATCACCTGGAAGTGTAGTATACACAGTTAAGTTTTTTATGAACTTGAATTCCTTGTGCATTTCCAATCTTTAAATTTTCTATACAAGAATATGCTACATTTCTTAGATTTTCTTCATTCTCTGTGTATATATAATATGCATTTTTATTTCTTGTCAAATCTAAAATTGCTACATTTATTCCTTTTTGTGAAAGTAGCTCTGCCGTATTGTTAACTAAGAATGATGTACCGTTTTTTGAAGTTCCAACAAATGCAACCACTTTTTTATCTTTCGTTAACATACTAGCCGTATTCATGCTATTGTAACTGTTATTAGTTGTTGGAGCTATTGAGTTACTGGAGTTGTTGGTTCTTCAAATGACTCTATTCTTTCAACTTTTTGTGGTGTTTCATTCATTGCAGTATTTTTTCCAATTGACTTTCAGCTTCTTGTTCGAATAAAAAAATCTGAATCTAAACCTGGTAAAATCATATCATCATCAGAACTTGTTGTTGCTTTTGGAGTTTCGTCTTCTTCTCCTAATTCAAATAGATTTAGTGGTGATGTTTCTTCTTCCGGCATAGGTAATTCTGGTGGTTCAATTTCTTCGCTTTGAGCAACTTCTTGTACAGGTTCTTCTACTTGTTTCTTAGGTCTGCCTCTTCCTCTTTTTTTTACTACATTAGTTACTGGCTCTTCAGTTTGTATTTTTCTAGGTCTGCCTCTCCTTTTTTGGTTGTACTGATTCAGCTTCTAGTTCAACTGTTGGTTCGACAGTAACTTTTCTAATTGGTTCAACCTCTGACTTTGCTGTTGGTACAATATCTTCAAATGCACTGTCTAAATTTGCAATATTTGGTGCTTCCTCTTTTTTCAATTTTTTTTTTTTTCTGCTTTAGGTAGTTCAACTGGTTTTTACTTTTTTTTTAATTTTATCAGTGCTTATTGAAGATGGTATAATAACTGGTTCTGTTATTCTATTTTTACTTAAATTTTTTTTTTTTATTTCCAGATTTGATTCTTCTTTTTCGGTTCTCTTTTTGGTTGATTATTTTTTAGCATAATCATTGTATTTTGGTCTGCTTGTTGTCGCTGTTCCAAAAGATACTACCTCTTGGTACTTTGGACTATTAGCTTCTAATACTGCTTTGACATTTAAAGGTAAAAAATTTTTGCAATTAGTCTTAATTGAGGATCTGTATATTGACTAGCTATATGTTCAAAGCTTTCAACATACTTTTCCTCATTTCTTCCTAGTTTCTTATAGTGATTTAATATATTTTTGAATTTCGACTTCACTAACGTCTCCTTCATTTTTCTGCTTTATAATTTACATCCTCTGAATCCACATGATAATACATTTTCGCTTCTTTTTTTACTGCGAGGATGATTTATTAATTTACACTTCAGTAATACTCTATCTTTTTCCAATAAGAGCATTATATACACCTATTCCAAATAATTTTACTAATAATGCATCAGATTTTTCTCTTCTATCTGCACAAATTAAAATTATTGGAATGTCATTTCCATTTTGTTGTGTTGCCTCATCACTAATACTATCCAATTTTTTCAAATATAAATTTGTCTATCTGTTCATAATTATTATTTGAAAATGGTTGTAAATCTTCACTTATAACTATTCTATCATAAGTTTTATCTCTTTGTAATTCTTTAACTATTGCATTAAAATAATATACGTTTTTTGCAGAGATAATTTCTTTGTATTCTTGTTGATATTTTTTGTGATCGACTCAGAAATATTTTCATTATTAACTGCAAATAATACCTTCATTTGTTTTAACCCCTCCAACCTCTAACAACTATCGCAAAAATCAATGGTAATACCAGGCAAAATCACCATTACTGTTATAATGGCAACTAATACACCAAATCCTTTGTCTTGAACATCTAATTTTCTAATACCTATAACATAACGATAAATTGCTGCGAATACTATTCCTACAAATCCAAAAGGAATACTATATATTCTAACAATATTTAAGATGTATGCAACTAATCCATACGTGTTATTACCATATGCTACTTGATAATCTTCTAGTGCCTTTAAGGCTTTATCTTTCATTTCAACTAAATTTGTAGTTGCTGTTTCTGATGTTAATACATTTTGGTTTGTGTTACTTGCATATACTGTAACTGTTCCAAATATAAATAATAAAATAAATAATATTGCGACTATTTTTTTTCATAAATGTTGCCCCTTTTCAATTTTTATTTTTTCATATACTATATGATACAATAAAGTAAAAAGAAAATAGCAGAAAAAAAACTAGAGATTTTTGAAAAAAATCTCCAGTTTTTTTCTTATAAGTTATTATATAAATATTTCATCCAATAATATACTCCATTTGCCCATTTTTTTGTCTGTTGCATATTTTACATTAACTCCTGTAAGTGTTGGTCCATTGTAGTAACTTCCGTCTGCTGTATTTCCATCATATATTTTAGTTCCTTTTGGATTTAAATAATATTTTGCAAACACTCTTGCTAGTAAATCTATTCCTTCTGAATAGTCTTCAAAATCATATGCACTATTGTAGGAGTCTCTATCATAAGCACCATATCCAAACAAATTCTTTTGTTTGTCGCTATGCTCGAACCTCCCCAACCACTTTCGTGTATTGCCACGGCTGCAATAAATATGCCGTTTACATTATATTGTTTTTCTGCATAATAGAAATATTGTGCATTGTTTTTAAATATGTTTGATTTGTCTTTTTTTCTCATTAGCAAAAACTTCTTTTAAATTGTTCTAAAGACAATCCACTAGGTTTATTCAATTTCATATTAAAACTTAGTGTATTTAACAATTGTTGTTTTGTATATTTACTATTTGGTATGCAGTTATTTGTTCTTGTTTTGATTCATTTGGATTTAAATATGTAAAACATTCTGCTTTCGCCCAGCCAATATATGTTTGATACTTAACTTTATACCAATTTCCTTGCTTTTGCCATCAATTCCACTTTTTTGTATTTTTATATAAAGTTATAAGTTTTTCACTCTCCTCTTTTTGGTTCAATTCTAATAGCTAAGAAACTAGTGGTAATATAGAGCTTGTCCCCTATTTTCACTTTATAATTTGACTTATAAGGTCCTGTACCAATTTCAACAATTTTGTTTGTTGACGCTTTTGTGATAGTACTTCCAACTTGTTCTTCTGTAATAAGTTTATCACCTTCATAAGTTTTCTTTGGTTATTATTTCTTGTTTTCCATCTATTCCTTCTTGAACTACTTGTATAATTCCTGTTGGCAAATCCGGATTATTAGTATATTTCGTAGTATATTCCAAATCTATTTCTTTTTTTTTATTATTTCTTCTTTTTTGGTATTTTGAGTATTTTTTTTTTCTATTATTTTATTTATATCTATTTCATTATTTTCTACAACTTCATAAGTTTCTTCATTTGGCGTAGAAGCATATGTTGTTTTGTTTTGTGAAAGTACTAAATATGCAATATAAATAACCACTGTAATTATTGTAATTAATAAAACAGCAGTTATTAATTTCAATGTAGTTTTTAGTACTTGATTTTTCATTTGTTTCACCTAATTTTATTGTAATATTAAGTTATATATTTTGTCAAGAAGTAAAAAGTGGAAGTACTTATATTGTTACTATTTGAGCATTTTCTTCTCCGACTAGCTCTTGAAATTGTTTTAAAATTTCTGGTGTCATATAAATTCCACCTGCTTTATCAAGTTTTTTCTCCGTTTTTTATTTGCATTTGCATATTACTTCTTTCTCCATTAAAGAAGTGAATTGCTCCTTTAAGTTTTTTCTTTAGTTTCTTCGTTAAGATTTGTAACATTTAATTCAAATGCCTTTTTTCTTGATTTCTGCAAATTCTTTTATTGTTCTAGCTACAATTTTAGGTTCTTCATCTTCTCTAATACTTAGCCTACCTTCTACTTCAACAATATTATCATTTACTAATATATCAGAACATTGTCTATAGCAACTATCAAAAACTATAAATTCAGTTGCACCATATAAATCTTCAATTGTAACAAATGCCATAATTGTATTGTTTTTAGTATATTTCTTTTTAACGCTTGTTACTATTCCTGCATATATTACATTCTGTCCGTCTTGATATTCTGTAACTTTCTCATCTTCTTCTATTTCACTTGGTTCTGATAATTCTCTTAATTTCAAGCTATTTATAGTAGTTTTTGTCTTCAATTTGTGTTCTCAATTTTTCTAGTGGATGTCCTGAAATATATATTCCTAGCATTTCTTTTTCCATTGAAAGTTTTTTTTTTTCGTCATATTCAGATTCTATTATATAATTGTATTTTATTTCTTCATTTTGAGTTTCTCCCCCCTAAGTCCAAACATTGAAACCTGACCATCAAATCCTTTTTTATCGTTGCTTATTGTATCAATAATATTTTCATAAGATAACATCAAAGTCTTTCTTGTTTGTCCTAGTTCATCAAAAGCTCCTGCTTTTATTAAACTTTCAATACATTTTTTATTAACTGTTGTTTCTTTTATTCTTTCACAGAAATCGCTAAAATCTTTAAATTCTCCATGTTTTGTTCTTTCTTCTACTATTTCGTCAACAGCAGCTGTTCCAACATTTTTAATGCTTCCAAGGCCAAAACGAATTTGATTTTTATCAACTGTAAATCTTGTATAGCTTTTATTTATATCTGGTTTTAATATTTGAATTGCTAGTCTTTTACATTCTTCAATATAGCCTGGTACTTTATCCAAGTTTCCTAAAAAGCTGTTAAGCATTGCTGCCATAAATTCTGTTGGATAATATGCTTTTAAATATGCTGTTCTATATGATACAACAGCATAAGCTGCAGCATGTGACTTGTTAAACGCATATTTAGCAAATTCAGCCATTTCATCAAATATTTTATTTGCAGATTGTTCATCTATACCATTTCTAATACAACCTGGAACAACAATATTTCCATTTTCATCTGTTTGTCCATGTATAAATATTTCTCTTTCCTTTGCCATTACATCTAGCTTTTTTCTTACCCATGGCTCTTCTTACTAAGTCAGCTCTACCTAATGAATAACCTGCTAAGTCTCTAACTATTTGCATAACTTGTTCTTGGTAAACCATACAGCCATAAGTAACTTCAAGAATTGGTTTTAGTGCTGGATGTGTATATACTGCATGTTCTGGATCTTTTTTTTTATTTGCAATATATCTTGGTATTTGATCCATTGGACCCGGTCTGTATAAAAAACTCCGGCAATTATATCTTCCAAGCAGTCTGGTTTTAATTCCTTCATGAAGTTTGTCATTCCTTGACTTTCAAATTGAAATATACCAACTGATTCTCCATTTTGCCATAGTTTGTATACCTTTAGGATCATTCATCTTTTCGTCAAACTTAACATCTATTCCTTGATTTTGTTTTTTACCAAGTCTATTGTATCTTGAATAACAGTTAATGTTCTTAGTCCTAAAAATCCATTTTTAAAAGTCCAAGTTCTTCTAGTGTTGTCATTATATATTGTGTTGATATAGCTCCATCTCTTACGTAAAGTGGTACATAGCTTACTACTGGTTCTTTTGTAATAACTATACCACAAGCATGTGTTGAAGCTTGTCTTGGCATTCCTTCTAAAGCCATGGCAATATTTAACATTTTTTAATTTCTTCGTCTGTATCGTAAAGTTCTTTTAATTCTTTGTTTTGCTCCATAGCTTTTTTTATTGTAATATGTATTTCATTTGGTATCATTTTAGCTAGTTTGTCTGCTTCTGCATAAGGTATATCTAGCACTCTTGCAACATCACGAATAACCATTCTAGCAGACATTGTTCCAAATGTAATAATCTGTGAAACATGGTCTTTACCATATTTTTTTTGCTCAACATATTCTATAACCTTATCTCTTTTTTCATAACAGAAGTCAACGTCAAAATCAGGCATACTAATTCTTTCAGGATTTAAAAAAAACGCTCAAAAAATTAGGTTATATTGAATAGGGTCAATATCTGTAATTTCAATACTATATGCAACTATCGAACCTGCTCCAGAACCTCTACCTGGTCCAACTGGTATATTATGTGTTTTGGCATAATGAATATAGTCCCATACAATTAAGAAATAGTCTACATATCCCATTTTTTTTAATGACACTTAATTCATATTCTGTTCTTTCTAATATTTCTTTACTTGGATTTTCTCCATATCTATTTTTTAGTCCATCATAAGTAAGTTTTTCCAAATAATCATAGTGAGTTGCAAATTCTTGTGGTACATCATAATTTGGCAAAATTGTATGTCCAAATTCAAATTCTACATTGCATTTTTCTGCTATTTTCACCGTATTTTCAATCGCATCTGGTACATTTTTAAAGTAGCGTCACTCATCTCTTCTGGTGATTTAACATATAACTCATCTGTGTCAAATTTCATTCTATCTTCATCTGTCATACGTTTTCCGGTTTGTATGCAAAGTAAAACTTCATGGTTATATGCATCTTCTCTTTTTTAAATAGTGAGCGTCATTTGTTGCTACAAGTGGAATATCTAGTTCTCTTTGATAATTGTATTAGTTTTTGGTTTGCTAAAACTTGTTCTTTTATTCCATTGTTTTGAATTTCTAAGTAATAGTCCTCTCCAAATATAGACTTGTACCATAATGCAACCTCTTTTGCTTTTTTCCATATCATTTGCAAGTATTGCTTGGTTTACTTCACCAGCTAAACATGCACTTAAGCATATTATTCCTTCATGATATTTTTCTATTATTTCATGGTCTATTCTAGGTTTATAATAAAAACCTTCTGTATAACCTAAAGAAACTAAAGTTGCAAGGTTCTTATATCCTTGATTATCTTTAGCTAATAATATTAAATGGCTATATCTAGCATCTAAATTAGATCTTTATCTTTTTCTATTTCTTGGTGCAACATAAACTTCACAACCTATTATTGGTTTAATGTCATTTGCTTTACATGCTTTATAAAAGTCAATTGCACCAAACATAGCACCATGGTCTGTAATTGCCATAGCATTCATTCCTAATTCTTTTGCCCTTACGGGTAAGTCTTTTATTCTATTTGCTCCATCTAGTAAACTAAATTCACTGTGTATATGTAAGTGTACAAAGCCATTCATATTATTTTATTTCTCCTTTTTTTAATATTTCTTACTATATTATTTCTATCATTAGTAATATACAACTACAATATTTCCAAATAATACTCGTCTTTTTACTAGGCATATGGCTGTTTTGTTGACTTTTCTGCCTAGTGCTTGTTCTAGTGCTGTTTTGTATATTTCTAATTGTACTTTGTATTTTTTTCAAGTATTTTTTCTTTTGCATTTGGCTCATTTGAAATATAATCTGTTTTAAAAATCAATTAACACTAAATTATCGTTTTTATCAATATAATATAAGTCTATAATACCTTGTACCAAAATGTTTTTCTTTTGAGTTTTCCGCTTCACTTACAACATCTTTTGCAGGTATGTTTATATAAAATGGTTGCTCTTTGTGTACTTCTTTTGCTTGTCTTAATTCTTCAAATAATTGTGATTTTGTATATTGATAAATTAAATTTACATCAATTGCATCTGCTTCATTTTTTTGTAATTATTTCTTTTTCAACTAAGTTAAGTATCATATTTTGAATATCTTTTAACTCATAATCTTTTCTTTTCATCTAATCTTTGAATACATAAATGTACTAAAGTGCCTTTTTCTGCATTTGATATTTTTTATCTTCTTGCATGAATTTTGGTGTATATGATTTTTGTATTCTACTTCTTCACTTTCTATTCCTTTTAGTATTTCTTCTAATTTGATTTTTTCTTGCTTAATTTTTTGTAACAGATGATTTAGTAGGAAGTGTTGTGTCTACAATATAGTCATATTTCCATTCCAGTAATTCTTTTTTAATGCTTGTTCTGATTTTTTATTTTCTTCATTTGATTTATTCTTTAATATTTGTCCTATCTTTTCTTTTAAATCAATTTGCTCAACTACTTCTTCTTTTGCTAAAGTTTTTTTAATAAGTCTTTTTTTTATTACTAACATTTAAAGTTATAATATCGCTTAATTTGTATTGTTCTCCTTTTAGTGTAATTGTTCTTCCTTGATTAAACAAATACACACACATAATCAATCTAAGTATGAATTGGCTTTTTCATAAGTTTAGCATCTAGTTTTATATTTTCACTTTCATACATTTCAAGTACTTTATTTTTTATCTTGCACATATTTAGTAAAATCTTTACTTCTTCCTGTAATATATAGCTTTTCTTTTTGCTCTTGTTAATGCAACATACAAAATTCTTTGTTCTTCTGAAAGTGTTTCCTGCTTCATTTTTAATTTAATTGCATCTTTGGCTATGCTAGAATACTTAATTTTTAGTTGTATCCATAATTGTTGGACCAAAGCCAATATCTTGATGTAGTAAAAAATATTGTCATTTAAATCTTGCATATTAAACTTTTTTATGAGAGTTACACAAAAACACAACTGGAAATTCTAGTCCTTTACTTTTTTGTGAATACTCATGATTCTAATTACATCTTCATTTTCTCCAATAAGTTTTGCTGAAGCTAAATCTCCATTTTGTTTTTTTAGTTTATCTATAAATTGTATAAAATTGAATAACCCTTTAAAACTTGCTTTTTCATATTGTTTAGCTTTTTCAAATAATGTTTTAAAGGTTTGCTTGTCTCATTGCTCCATTTGGAAGTAACCCTACATATTGGTAATATCCTGTATCTAAATATATTTGCCATATAAATTCATCCAAAGGCATATATTGTGATATGCTTTTCCATTTTTCAAGCTTTTCTAAAAAGCTTTCTATTTTGTCTTTTAAATCGCCATCAAATATTATCCTTGTTTTTTATTAAAGCCTCATAAAAATTACAATTTCTATCTGTTAATCTTATTGTAATTAAATCATTATCTGTAAAATTGCAAATTGATGACCTTAATACTACTACAAGTGGAATATCTTGTAATGGGTTATCAATAATTTTAGTACTGATAATATTGTTTGTATTTCTACTGTATCTAAATAAGTTCCTGATGTATCACTAAATACTGGTAATTCCAAATCAGATAGTTCTTTTTCATATATTGGAGATAAATTCGATGTTGCTCTTAGTAAAATTACAATATCTTTTGGTCTAATTTTTCTATAGCCTTGTTTCTTGTCAAATACCATATAATCACTATCTAATAATTCTTGTATTTTGTTTTTGCTACAAACTTAGCCTCTAATACATCATCTTCAACTCTTTCTTGTTCCTCTTCGTCTTCTTCACCTTCAAAAGCTGTAATTGATTCATCTTCTTTTTAAATCTATAATATCTAACTCAGCAATACCTGCATAATTTTTTATTTCTTCTGGTTCTGGGTAATTTGCTCCATAGTTTAAGTATTCGTTTTCGTTATAATGTATATCTCCTAATTCTTTGCTCATTATTGATTCAAATACTAGGTTAGTAATATTTAATATGTTTTGCCTACTTCTAAAATTACGGAATAGCTGTATTTTTTAAATTATCTTCTTGCGTCTCTTTTCTTCTTTTATTTTTGTATTCATCATATTTTTGTAAAAATAGTTCTGGTCTTGCTTGTCTAAATTTATATATACTTTGTTTAACATCTCCTACCATAAAAATATTGTTGCCTTTGGAAATGCTTGTTAATATAGCTTCTTGTACTAAGTTACTATCTTGATACTCATCAATTGCAATTTCTTCAAATTTTTTTCTTTATATTTTTTGCGACTTCCGTTGGATTGTTTTTCGTCTAATAATATTTTTAATGCAAAGTGTTCAATATCATTAAAATCAATGCAATTTTTTTCTTTCTTTTTTCTCTGCAAAGTTTTTTGTAAACTCTGTTACCAAATTCGCAAGTTTTTTTCTAATATTGGCGTAATTTTTTCAAGTCTTTTACTGCTTGCTCTTGTGGGCAACAATAGCTTTTGCAGTTTTTTTTTTAATGTGTTTTTTTACTTTGTCCCTTATTTCTTTCGAATCTTCTTTTAAATCATTTTGTTACTTTTGTCAACTGGCCATTTACTAAAGTTGAAATTTAATAATTTTATATATAGCTCATCCCATGAGTTATAATTTTTGCAAGTCTTTAATAATTAGTCCCTCACATATTTTTTTTGATAAAATTTTGTCATTTTCAGGATATAACGCCATTTTAGATTTAACTGTTTCAAGTTGCATAATACTCTCTTGTATATCATCTTCTACTGCTTGATTATAAGTTTTCCCCATATTGTTTGAGATATGTCTTTATCTTCTATTTTTATAATTCTAATTTTTCTTGTAACTCATTTTTAATGGAAATGGACTACTTTGTATAAATTTATATATATTTTTAATACTAATTCTTGTAAAGCTTCATCTCCACGATAATTTGTATAATTTCTAAAAAGTTCTATAAAATCTTTATCATTTTCAGTATATTTTTGCTCAAATAAATCATCTAATACTTTGTTTAAGAAGATCTATTTCCTTCTTATCTGCAATTTTAAAATTGCTTTGGTAAATCAATTTCATAAAAATGATTATGAAATAACGTCTAAACAAAAGAGTGTATTGTGCATATACTTGTTTTATTTAAAAAGTATTATTTGTCTTTGTAAATGAACAACATTTTCAGGATTTTCTTCTAACTTTTTGTATATTGCCTCTAGTATTCTTTCACGCATTTCACTAGCTGCAGCATTTGTAAATGTTACAACTAATATTTTGTATCCATTTGTTCATCAATTATTTTTTGTGAATAATACGCTCTACAAGCACAGCAGTTTTACCACTACCTGCTGCAGCGGCTACTAATATGTTTGAATCTTTTTCTTGTATTGCTTGTAATTGTTCATTAGTCCATTTTAACTTCTGCCACCTTTTTGTCTCCCTTTTTTCAATGTTTTTTTACATGTTTATTATATATTAAATATTGATATTTTTTCAATCTTCAGATTAATTTATATTTTCCTTATATTGTTTGAATTTCTCTTCTAACATTATGAAATCACAGCATCTTTCTAGTATTTTTTTTTTCCTAAATGTCCTTTTCTGTACATATTTTGAAAAAAAAATTGATCTTCTTTAGAAGTTCTGCTTTATGGTTGTTTAGAAAGGTTAATTGTTGTAGCTTTTTTTATTGTATGCAACATTATAAAAGGCGCCCCATGTGGGCGCCTTTATTGTGCGCTTAAAGTACGTGTTAAAGCATTAGCGCTAACATCGTATTTATTCATTTTTTCTGGTTCATTGAACCAGTGGTCAGTCGTACATAAAGTAGGGGCCTAAAAGGAAATGCTTTAGCTTCTGTCAGTCGCAGTGCTGCGAATACGACTACTCGTGCAGAAGCTGGAATAGTCGTAGTAGCCTCCTCTAAAAGTACAAGGGGTAACTACTAAGCGTGCTAGTGCTGTATTCTGTGGTCAATTCATATAAATTTCCTGCCATATCAAATATTTTACATTTTCGTCTTCTGTTGAACCTGTGTTTTTTTAGTGTTCCATTTCCATCTGTTTGATTTGCATAGTTACTGTTTCCCATTGCTTGTATATATACTATTGCTGTATCCCATGCATAACTATTTATTAAATCACTTTCTACATAACTATCATTTTTTTATACATATTTTGACTTACTAGTGCTGCTTGTGGTTGTGTTATAAAATTCCATAGTGTTCCTTCTTTATAATTCATACTACTAGTACTATTGGCTGTTGATACTTTTTGATAATGGTTTTGCATTAGCAAACTTTGTTGCTGTATCTGTTCCAGAGCTATTATATCCACTTCCATAACTTGCTTCATATCGAGCTATATAAAATCCTTTATTTGTTTCTGTTTTTTCTATAAACTCTTTTTCAAATTTTTAGCTGTTGTATTTGTTCCTGTTAAATCACTCTTTTCCTTTCCTGGTCTTGAACCGTTTAATTCATAAAAGTAATAAGTAGATTTTTGCAACTCCATATTTTGTGTTTAATGTACCTGCCGTTGCTTGTGCTAAGGTAGTTTGGTCATATTCTGAGCCTTTTTTGCTTTATTGCTGGTGTTCCCGGGCTGCTTGTTGCAAATGTATATCTTCCCAATGTTATTTCTACTTCGCTTCCGTCATCTTTTACTATTTTATTACTTCCATCTCCATTTTTATTACTTACTGGCACCCATACAAATTGATTTCCATCTTTATCTTCTATTACTATTCCTTGTTGTACACTTTCTCCTGAAGCTGATGAAATCTTAAATCCTCCTGGTACTACTACTTGATTACCTTTTTTATCTTTTTTTGCTATTACTGTTGTGCTCTCACTTGTTGTTCTATCATTTGATGTTAAACTTGAATCTGTTATTAATGGCTTTTCTGTTGAGTTTCATCTCCACCTGTTGTGCCTCCACCTGTGGTTCCATTTATTTTTCCATCTATCCAATTATTTAGCTCATTTATTGAGTCTAAATCATTTTGTGTTAACTTCATCCATTTTGTTTTGGGCATCTTGTGCTCTTTTTATTATTCCTGTTTTCACTAAATATTGCATTTAAGCTTACTCCTGCTAAAATTAGCAAGACTACAATAGTTACTACCAACGCAATTAGAGTAATACCTGTTTGATTTGAGTAGTTTCTTCTTGCTGATTTTTTTTATTTATTTTGATCTCTTTACTTATTTTATTCTTTTTTTATTCAAGATTATCTTCCTCTCTTTCTTCAGTATTTTTATTCTGCTTTTTTTCTGTCTTGTATTTAGTATGTACAATCTTTTTTTTTTTTTATGCACATTTACTCATTTTATAGCTTCAGACTATATATCTTTCAGGTTTACTCTATTTAATTTTGCAGAGCATATTTTTATCTGTAGTTCAGTTCGTTTCCCTCCTTTCACACAGCTAAAAAAGTCAATGTGCAGAGGTCAGATTTTTATCTTACAAAAAAAAAAAGTAAGATTCTTGTACATTCTTCCTTAAGGATATCATAACATTTTTTTTTTATTTTCAATACTTTTTTCTTAATTTCTATCGACTTTTTTTCGACATTTATTTTTTCTTGCATATTTTCACCAGTGCTTGTATATTTACGTTTATTAATTTATTACCACTTACCAAACCTAAAAATTCAGTTGTTTTTTATGTTATATTAACATTACAGATTAGCAAATTTGAACGATTTTTCTATTAAAAACCATTATCTAGTAACATCACTATTACTAATCTTTTTTTGCTACTACTGCAAATCTGCCGTCTTCTACATGGTAGTCACATGTAGATAGTGTAATTAGTTGATCTCCATATGTAGCTGTATCTTCTATTTTATACATTGATAATTTCTTTTATGTTTTTTATGTAGTTATCAAATTCTGTTTCATTTTTTAGCGTCTTTAAAGAAATAGTATTTAGCTTCTGTGTCCATAAATCAAAAATTAGCTGTTGGTTTTTCTATGCTACAATCTTTATCTAAAAAAGATACTTCCTAATTCATTGCTTTTTTTTTTTCTTAAAATTATGATTTATGTAATAGTCATTATTGTCTGTTTGTACTACCGGATAATTGATGTTTGTATCTGCTATTTTTAACCAACCAATTATATAATTCCTTTCTTAACTTCATAAATTTTATCATATATTTTTTTCAAAGTAAAAGAGCAAAATTAAAACTAATTTTGCTCTTTCCCTTTTTAATGTATTTATACCATGTATTTAGGTATATTACTATTGCCATTGAAACACTATTACCACTTTATTATTATAACTTAATGCCGTATTGAAATCGAAATGAAGCATTGCTAAAAATGCTCTAGTCATTCCACAATTCCAACATTCTTTTCCTAATATTAGTTTATATATACATAAATTTTCTAATAGTGAACTATCGGTTGGTATTATATATAAAGCTGTTAAAAAGAATAATATTAGTTATAATAAATAAGATAATCTTAGTCGTTTTTTGATTGGGTTTCCATCTTTGTCTGTGAAGCTTCCTGTTATAATCATGATAAGGTCAATTAAAGTCCAGATTCCCGCATCCACCTACTGTGATTAGTTGTAATATTCCTGTACCTATTTTTCCAGCATAGAATCTGTGAACTCCTAATCCTCCTAAGAATAAGCATAGTAATAATGTTGTTATCCAGCTTTTCTCACTTTTCATTTGAACATCCTCCTTAAAATATATTATGCTTATATAATATATTTTTTTTGTCGAATATTGTAAATACCTTTTTTGAAATTTTTTTATTTAAAATATAGTTCAGGATTTAGTTGTTCATTATTTTTTTTAATATTTCAAAATGGAGATGTGGTTCATCTGACACTTCAAAAGCTGCTGAATTTCCTACTGTTCCAATGCTTTGTCCTTGTTTAACATCTTCCCCCCTCTACAACAAATTCTGTTGATAAAAGATTTGAATATACTGTTTTGTATCCATTTACATGTTCAACAATGATTGTTATTCCATAACGAGGGTCATTTTTTATAGATTTTACAGTTCCATCTGCTGATGCTTTTACTACAGTTGTTTTGTCAGCCGCAATATCAATTCCATTATGTGTTGTCCAAACATCTAAAGTGCTAGAATATACTAATTTATTATCAGCAAATTCTTTCATTATCTCTCCCGAAACTGGCATTTTAAATTCTGGATCTTTTACTACTTCTGGTTTAGTTTCAGTTTTAGTCTCAGTATTTTTTAGTTGTAGTTTTGCTTTCTTCTTTTTTTGTGTTGCTCTCTTCGTTTGGTATAATGCTTGTGTTGACTGCTACTTTTTCTGTGTTATCAGTTGAATTCTGCATCTCGTCTACAGTTTTTCCATAAGATGTACTTGTTTCTTCTGTAGGTATAATAGTTCCTAATGTATTTGAGTTTATTCTGCTAAAGCTCATTAGTTTTATTTAATGTATTTCCATAAACAAAAAAAGTTATAACAAATGCAATAACTGCTAGAGCAAGTATTGTTCCTGTGATATATAACATTTTTTAGTATCTATTCCATCTTCTCTTCTTCTCCTATAATCTCTTCTCATAAAATAATTCCTCCTTAATTTTTTTTTTTAGTATCATTATTGACAAGTTTGAGAAATTTATACAAAAAATGTTAAATATCTTGATTTTTACATTTGTGTAAAAATGATGAATTATTTCTTCATAATTTTCACCTTGTTTTGCCAAACTATCTGCTCCTGTTTGGCTCATTCCGACTCCATGTCCATAGCCTGTTACTTCAAATATAATATTATCTTTTTTTCAATTGTTACTTTGAAGTTCGCAGATCTTAAACCTAATAAAGTTCTAACTTCTACCCTGATAGTTCTAAATTTCCTATCTGTACTGTTTTTTTACTCTATTGCCTTCTGTACATTCTTTTATTTTTTTTATACAATCTTCTTTTTGAAAAATCTATTTTGAAATTACTGTGAACCTTTTTTTTATTTTCTCTTGAAATTCTTTTTAGTAAAAGTAGCCTTTGAGGAGTATTGACTATATGCGTCTTCACCTGCTGTTTCAACTGATTTTAAATATGGGTATCCACTTCCTCCCCCATACATTTAAAGGTGCTTCTGTGTATCCACCACTATTAGAGTGAAAGAAGGCATTTATTGGTTTGCCTTCATATGTAATCATTTTACCTTTTGTTTCATTTACTGCATTTACAATTTTGTTCCAATATTCAGTTCTGTTTTTCTTCTTTCCATTTTGCTAATCTATTTTCTTTAGAAATCCAAGCTTGGCAACAAGCTGAAGAATCACAAATATTTGCATCTCCATGTTTTTTTTGCTCCATTTGTAATTTTATATAAAGTATATGTTCTAGCAACAACAGCTTGGGCTTTTAAAGCTTCCTTTTCAAAACTTGCAGGCATTTCACTGCTTTACTACTCCATATAAATATTCATCTAAACCCAGTTCGTCAATTTTATTTATTGATGTATGTAGTAACTTTTACAGTGTTGTATTGTTGTAATCATAGTCTGCCACTGTTTGCTGTTCTTCTTTTTATTTTCTGTATTGTTTGAAATTGTCGGCTTTGCTTTACTAGTAAATATTATTGGAATTGAAAAACACAGTATTAAAAATATTAGAATATATGCTAAATATCTTTTCAATTTTTTCTCCTTTTTCTATTAAATTGCTAATTTTACTTTCATATTTTCTAGCACTCGTTTTTCTATACGTGAAACCTGTACTTGAGTAATGCCCATAATTTTAGCAATTTCAGTCTGTGTTTTTCCTTTATAGTATCTCAAAAAGAATTACCTGTTTTTCATTATCTTTCAAATTATTAATAGCTTGTTGTATACAAAGTTTGTTTGTTAACACATTTGCTTCATCAATTTGATTTGACATTCTGTCTAACAAACATAACCCATCTTCTCTCCTTCATCTCCTATTTGTTCATCTATCGAACAAATTGGTTGAAAAGCTTCTAAAGATAAGGTAACTTCTTCTTTTGATGTTCCTAGCATATTAGCTAGCTCTTCTATTTTAATCTCTTGTCCTTTTTTTTCTATAATATTCATTTTTTTTAGCTTCTAAGGCTTTTATTGCAAGTTCTTTTAAGCTTCTACTAATTCTTATAGGTCCATTGTCTCTAATGTACCTTTTAACTTCACCTAAAATATATGGAACTGCATATGTAGATAGTCGTACCTCAAAGTTGCTGTCAAACCTTTTTACACATTTTATAAAACCCATTACTCCTATTTGATATAAATCTTCTAGTTCATATCCTCTGTCTTGAAAACGTTTTATAATGCTCCAAATAAGCCCTTTATTAGTATCAATTAAATACTGCATAGCATCTTTGTCACCTTGCTGTGCTTTTATAATGTCTTCTATCTTATTATCAAATTCTTCTTGCATAAAAAAAATGCCTCCTATCTTAATTGATTAGAGCATTTTTTTTTCTTCTATTATTTCGTTATCTTCTTTTTTTTTATTCTTTTCTTCATTACCACTTTTGTTCCAATTCCAACTACTGAATGAATTTCTATTTCATCCATAAAGCTTTCCATTATTGTAAATCCCATTCCAGACCTTTCAAGATTTCCTTTTGTTGTATATAAAGGCTTTCTTGCAAGCTCTACATCTTCAATTCCTTTTCCATTATCAGAAATTTCTATTTCAAGTACATTATCTAACAATGTAGCTCTTAATGTTACTATTCCTTCTGTATCTTCATAAGCATGGACTATGCAATTTGTAACAGCTTCTGATACAGCAGTTTTTATATCTGCCAATTCTTCAATTGTAGGGTCTAATTGTGCAGCAAATGCTGCTACTGTAATACGAGCAAAAAGCTTCATTTCTTGATTTGCTTACAAATTGTAGCTCCATTTCATTATCATACCTACTTTTCATTTTGTACCTCCTTAACTTACTTTACTGTTTTGAATAATTGGAATTATTCTAGTAATTCCACTCATTTCTAACACTTTTTCAATTGATTTACTTGTATTTGTTATTTCTGCAACCCCTCCAAGCATTTTTTTGCTAGTTTGTATCTTCCTATTAAAAGTCCTATTCCTGCACTGTCCATAAAAAGAAACCTTACTAAAATCAAACACAACTTTTCTAGGCATAAATCTCGTAATTTCATTATCCATTTTCCTCCTTATTATTTGTGTGGAATGATGGTCTATTTCTTCTGTAATTTGAATATATAAGCAATTGTCTAGTTCATCAAATTCACTTGTCATATGTGTACCTCCCTTAATTGTTTTGCTTGTCCTATTATACATTTTTTTCCAGTTTATTACTAGAGCGAAAGCTAGGAAGTTTTGTCGAATTTTGGTAAGTTTTCGACATTTTTCTTTAGAATTTATTGATTTTCAGAATATTTTTGTTGATTTTATGATAAAATAATGATTTTAAAATATTATTATAATTTTAGGAGGATTTAATTATGATAAATATAAGACCTGTTTCAGATTTAAGAAACAAATATCCAGAAATTGAGGAACTAGTATTAAAAAGAAGATGAAGCTGTTTATCTAACAAAAAACGGTTATGGTTCTATGGTTGTAATGAGTTTACAAAAGTATTCAAAACTTATAAGTGATGTAAGAGTACAATGAATATATTGAAAGTGCACTTGATGAAGCTGATGCTGTTGCAGAAGATAAAAAATACTAAATATCTTACACATGAAGAAGTTTTTTGATACACTAAGGAGGAAACTAAGTGAATAAAAAATATAAAAGTAATATATTTGCCATTATTTTATAAAGATTTAGAAAGTATTGTTGATTATATAGCTTATAATTTAAGTAATATCTCAGCTGCTCAAAACTTGCTTAATGAGATTCAAACTGCTATAGAAACTAGAGCTATTAGTCCAACCTCCTATGAGAAATACTATTCAAATAAAAAAAAAGAAAGAATACATACTATAGAATTTATGTAAAAAATTATGTTATTTTTTATGTTGTTCATAATGATATTATGGAAGTAAGGAGAATTTTATATAATAAAAGGAATTTAGATACTTTAATCAACTAAAAAAAATTCCCAGTCAAACTGGGAATTTTTTATTATAGACTTTTGAGTCTTTCTTCAACTTTTTCAAGCATTTCTTTTGTATTTAGCAAGTTTTGCTTTTTCTTCATTTATTTTCGCTTCTGGTGCTTTGTTTACAAAGCCAGGATTTGAAAGCATTTTTTCTCCTCTTGCAACTTCAGAAAGTAGTTTTTCTCTTTCACCTTGTAGTCTTTGTTTTTTTCTGCTTCTAAATCTACCAATTCTTCAAATGGTATATATACTTCTATTCCATCTGCTAAAACTGACATCGCATTTTGAGGTATATTTTCTTTGTTTTTTCTTGTATATCTATTTCATTTGCAAATCCTAATTTTTGTATCATTGCACTTGATTCTTTTAGCATATCATTTGCTGTTTTAGTTACAAATATCAACTTAGATTTTTTACTTGGATGAACATTTAAGTTTGTACGTAAATTTCTAATTCCAACTATTATTGTTTTTAATTTTTCTATTTGCTCTTCTTCTTTTTCAAATGATAAACTTTCTGTATATTCTGGCCATTTTGAAATCATTATACTTTCGTCATTATGATATAGTTGCATATATATTTTTTCTGTTACAAATGGCATTACTGGATGTAATAATTTTAATGAATCTTTTAATACTTTGTTTAAAGTATATTGTGCAGCAAATTTTGTTGTGCAATTTTCGTCATATAAACGAGATTTTTACCATTTCAATATACCAATCACAGAATTCATTCCAAATAAAGTCATATACTTTTTGTTGTTGCAATTCCAAGCTCAAAATTTTCTAGGTTATTAGTTACTTCTTTAACTAATTTATTTAATTTAGATAAAAATCCATTTATCTTCATAACATAGGTTTGCTTGGCAATTTATCTTCTGCTAATTTTGAGCCATCTTCCGGCATATTACTTAGTACGAATTTTGATGCATTCCATAATTTGTTTGCAAAATTTGATGCAGATTCTAATTTTTCAGGCATATATCTAATATCATTTCCTGGTGATATTCCTAAAACTAGTGAAAATCTTAAAGCATCTGTACCATATTTTTTGCAATAATTTCTAATGGATCAATTCCATTGCCTAAACTCTTAGACATTTTTCTTCCTAGGCTATCACGTACTATTCCATGAATAAATACTTTATCAAATGGTACTTGGCCTGTATGTTCTAATGCCGAGAATATCATTCTTGCTACCCAGAAGAATATTATATCATAACCTGTAACTAATGTACTTGTTGGGTAGAAGTATTTATAATCCTCAGTTTGCTCTGGCCAACCTAATGTTGAAAATGGCCATAATGCAGAACTAAACCATGTATCTAATGTGTCTTCATCTTGTTTTTTAAATTTGTGCTTCCTACATTTTGTGCATTTATGTGGCTCTTCTTTTTGATACTATAACTTCTCCACATTCTTGACAATAATATGCTGGTATTCTGTGACCCCACCATAATTGTCTAGAGATACACCAATCTTGAATATTTTCCATCCAGTTGTAATAAATTTTATCAAATCTTTCAGGTACAAATTCTACTTTTCCTGTTCTAACTGCTTCAATAGCTGGTTTTGCTAAAGGTTCCATTTTTACAAACCATTGCTCAGAAATATGTGGCTCAATTGTATGGTGGCAACGATAGCATTTTCCTACATTGTGATTATAGTCTTCTATTTTTACTAAGTATCCTTCTTTTTTTGTAATCTTTCAACTATTTTTTCTCTTGCTTCATACATATCCATACCTTTGTATTCAGGTACTAAATTGTTCATTTTGAATTCTTCGTCAAATACAGGTATAATTTCTAAGTTATGTTTTAAGGCTGCTTGATAATCATTTGATCATGTGCAGGTGTAAGTTTTTACGGCACCTGTTCCAAATTCTTTTTCTACGAAGTCGTCTGCTATAATAGGAATCTCTTTATTCATAATTGGTAATATTACAGTTTTTTCCTACTAAGTCTTTATATCTTTCATCATCCGGATGTACTGCAATTCCTGTGTCTCCTAACATTGTTTCTGGCCTTGTAGTTGCTACTATAACAAATTTACCTTCTTCTCCTTTTTACTGGATACTTAACATGCCATAAATGTGTTGGTTCTTCTTCATATTCTACTTCTGCATCTGAAATTGAAGTATTGCAATATGGACACCAATTTATCATTCTCTTGCCTTTGTAAATTAGTCCTTTATTGTATAGGTCTATAAATACTTCTGTTACTGCATTAGATAAGCCTTCATCCATTGTAAATCTTTCTCTAGACCAATCACAAGAACAACCTAATTTCTTAAGTTGGTTTAATATAGTTCCACCATATTCTTCTTTCCATTCCCATGCTCTTTTTAAGAAACCATCTCTACCAAGGTCTTCTTTTGTAATTCCTTCTGCTTTTTAGTTTTTCAACTATTTTAGCTTCTGTTGCAATTGAAGCATGGTCTGTTCCTGGAACCCATAAAGTATTAAACCCTTGCATTCTTTTTATATATCTAATCAAAAATATCTTGCAAAGTTTCGTCAAGAGCATGACCCATATGCAATTTACCTGTAATGTTTGGCGGTGGAATTACTATTGTATATGGCTTTTTGTTTTTGTCATCAGATGGTTTAAAATAGCCCTTTTTCATTCCAATTTTTATAAATTTTCTCTTCAAAAGTTTGTGGTTCAAACTTTCCTTCTAATTCGTGCATTTTACATTCCTCCTTATTAAAACAAAAAAATCCTCGCCCTGAAATAAGGGCGAGGTATTATTCTCACGGTACCACCTTAATTTAACAATTTTATTGTTAACCTTAGTTACTTTTAACGCAAGTTATACGGATAAATTTACTACTATTTCAATTTATCGGCTCCAAAGCTACCTTCAGAAGTTTTCTATACTATCAGAAGCTTACAGCCGGTGACTTCTGTTCTCTTTATAGTTAGTTAAAACTTACTTCTCTTTTTCTTTGCCTTTAAAAACTATAATCTATATTACCACATTTTGGTAGCTATTGCAAGAGTTTTTTAATTTTTATTGCTTTTGGTTATTCTTTTTATTGTTCACATGTGAAGCACACTTTGCTTCGCTACATACGCTATAATTTTGTGTCATCTATATTATCAAACAAATCTTTACATTCTTTCCAATTTGCTACTTTTATGTTTTCATATTCATTGCTTAATTTTTTTCTAATATTTGTTTTGTTTCATCTGTAGAATTTAGGTCAACTGCAATTATATTTTTTATATTTTCTTCTTTTCCATAAATTATTCTAAATAATGTTGTCCTTATAAAGCCTTCTATTTGGTTAGCTTGATTTTTTACTGCTACTATTATATATATTCCATTTGATTTTAAATTTGTATATGTATATGTGTAAATTATGGTTTTTATGAGTTCTATTAAACCATATATTGCTAATACCCACACTATTCCTTTAAATATAAAGTCTAACATTTGCACTTTCTCCTTTTGCTCTATTTTATGCCTTGTAATTTTTTGGTTACTTTTTTTTGACATTGCATACGAAAAAGTGTATACTAGAACATATGAAAGAGATTATAGTTGATAAAAAATATGATGGAAAGAAATTGAATAGTTTTTTATTAGATAGTTTTGATGGGCTTAAGCTTAATACTTTATATAAAGCTTTGCGAAAAAAAGATGTTAGAGTAAATGACACTAGGATTTCTGATAATGTTATTATACATTATGGTGATGTTATAAAAATATTTATTCCTGATGAGCAATTATTTAGTAAAAATAATTTTAATATTGATATTATTTATGAAGATGATAATATTGTGGTTGTAAATAAGCCTGCTGAAATTGAAGTAGTTGGTGAGAACAGCTTAACTAGTGAACTTTGTAAATATTATAACATTGCTTCTATTTTTCCTTGTCGTCGTTTAGATAGAAATACTACTGGATTGGTTTTGTTTGCCAAAAATGAAGAAGCTTTAAATATTCTGTTAGATAAGTTTAAAAATCGTGAAATTGAAAAGCATTATAAGGCTTTGGTTTATGGTATTCCTCGTAAAAAGAAGAAGATACTTTAACAGCATATCTTTTTAAGGATGCAAAAAAAATCTTTTGGTATATATTTCTGATGTTCCTAAAAAGGGTACGAAAAAATTATTACTTCATATAAGGTAATTAGTTGTAATAATAAGAATAACACTAGTTTGTTGGATGTTAATTTACATACTGGTAAGACTCACCAAATAAGAGCTCATTTAGCTCATATTGGTTATCCTATTATCGGTGACGGAAAATACGGAGACAGAGAAATCAATAAAAAGTTTGGATATAAGTACCAACAGCTTTGGAGCCGTTCTTTAAGGTTTTGTTTTAAAACTGATGCAGGTATCTTAAATTATTTGAATAACAAAAACGTGTCAATTTAAAGATATTGTATAAATAATAGGTGTTGATATAGTCTTATATCAACACCTATATTTTTTTATTTAATTATTTCTTCAAATTCTTCTGCTGATATAACTTCTTTTTTTTGTATTAAAACTTCTGCTACAACATGTAGTTTGTCCATATTATTTGTTAATATTGTTTGTGCTCTTGCATATGCTGTATCTAGCATAATTTTAACTTCTGCACCAATTGCATCTCCAAATTTCTCTCCTAATAGTTGTAATTCATATGGGTCTTTTTCTGTATTTATTGAAATTGGTCCTAAGTTATCACTCATTCCATATTTTATAATCATATCTTTTTGCAATTTGTGTTGCTACTTCAATATCGTTACTTGCACCTGTTGAAATATCATTTAGTACTAATTTTTTCTGCTGCTCTACCACCAAGTAATGCAATTAGTTTCTCTTCCATTTCTGTTTTTGAAATATAGTACTTATCCTCGTTTGTTTTTTATACATTGTGTAACCACCTGCAACTCCACGAGGTATAATTGATACTTCTTTTATATCTTTTTGAGTTTCTAATTGACTACTTACTATAGCATGTCCTGCTTCATGGAAAGCTGTAAGTCTTTTTATCTTTTTTCTGATATTACTCTGCTTTGCTTCTCTAGTCCAACTGTCACTTTTTAACAGCTTCTTCAATATCATTTTGAGTTATTGCTTCATGTTTTTTTATTGTAGCAATAATTGCCGCTTCATTTAAAATATTTGCAAGTTCAGCTCCTGTAAATCCTGCTGTATCTCCTGCAATATCTTTCATACTAACATTGTCTGCAAACTTTTTGTCTTTTGCATGGATTTTTAGTATTTCCTCTCTACCTTTCATATCTGGAAGAGCTATTGTAATTTGTCTGTCAAATCTGCCTGGTCTTAGTAATGCTTTGTCTAACATTTCTGGTCTATTTGTTGCAGCTAAAACTATAATTGTTTCTTCTGTATCAAATCCGTCCATTTCAACTAACAATTGATTTAGAGTTTGGTTATTTTCTGTTTCTGCTCCACTTCCACTTGTTCTTCTTGATCCAATTGCATCTATTTCATCTATAAATACTATACATGGTGCAATTTTTTTTTAGCTTTTTCAAATAATTTTCTAACTCTTGATGCTCCTAGACCAGCAAACATTTCTATAAATTCAGAGCCACTCATTGAGATAAATGGAACTTTTGCTTCTCCTGCAATTGCTTTTGCAATTAAAGTTTTACCTGTACCTGGTTGTCCACAAAGTAATACACCTCTAGGGATTTTGGCACCCATCTCATAGAATTTTTTAGGTTCTTTTAAGAAGTCAACTATTTCTATCATTTCATTTTTTTTTCTTCATCTAAACCTGCAACATCATTAAACTTTATTTTTTTTGACTTTGTTGTCTCTGCATCATAAACTTTTCCTTTATCACCTAAGCCTTGCATTTTAAATACTGCCACAAATAACACTAGTAAGAGTATTATTGTTGGCAATAGTGAAAATAGGTATTGAAAGCTGTATAAAACACGTTTTGTTGTTTTTTGAATTAACTCTATTGCATTTCCCTGTAAAGTTTTTCTCTTGAATCAATTCTATAAAAGCTTGTGTGTTTGGTACAATTGCTCCTTTTTCTTCTTCTATATCTTTTAGTTTCACTTTAATAGAAGTACTTCCAACTGTCATTTCAACCTTTTCAATTTTACCCTCATCTATTTGTTTAATAAGGTCTGTGTAGCTAATAATTTTATCCTCATTCTCTTTTTTTAGAATTTATTAAGAATATGCTTGTTATTATTACTGCTATAAAGTAATACAATGCATGCAATTATATAATAAATCTTTGATGATTTTTTCTTTTCCTTTTGCTTGTTTTCATTATCCATTATGATTCTCCTTTATAATTCCTCTGTTTTGATATTAGCCTGTGGTTCTGGCGTTTCTCCTTTTTCTTTAGGTGCTTTTTATTTTGCTGACTTTTTCTTTTTGTTCTTGTCTTTCTTTCTCGTCTTTTTTTTACGTATTCTTTCTCTTTCTTCTTCCTCTTTTTCTTCTGTCTTTCTTTTTCTTCCATCTCTTGTTCTTTTTTTCTTGTTCTTGCATAATTTTAGAAAGTTCTATTTGTTGTTTTATTATGTCCGATCTTATTATCAATATTGCTGCTATAACATAGATACAAGTTATTGCCATATATAAAACATCAAAGTATTTTATAGTATATCCTGTTAAAATATTTACAATCATATAAATCAAATTTAGTATTATTGGCAAAGTCAAACTATATATTGCAATATTATATACATTTCTAAATCTTATCCTTAAGTTAGAAAGTATTCCAGTTATACAGCCTATAAGTGAATATAATATTGCGTCTAATAATACTGTCGATAGATATACAACAAACAAATAAATAAACATAACTATATAAAATGCTACGTATATTTTATATACATTATTCCCAGATAATGCGTTCATTAAATCTTGTTTTTTCAAATTTTACTAAATTAAGTTGGTCTGCAATATCCTTTACCGAAATAGTTGTTAATACACTAGCCATATTGGTTTTTAATATTACTTTATCCTGTAAAATTACAGCTCCATTATAGTAATTTTTTATTTCTTCTTCATATTTATTTATTTGTTCATTTGTCAAATTTTCTGTTGTATCTATAATAACTTTTCCGTCAAATAACTTGTCCGTACTAATTACATTGTTTTCTTTTTGAGTAATAGATATTTTTCCATTATTAAAATTAAGTGTTTCAATATTTTGGTCTATATATTGCTTTACTTTATTTTACTGTTCCACTAAAACTGTATGTAATAGCTAAGGTTAAGAAGAAAGTAAAAATTAACATTAATATAACTATATATGATATTGTTTTACTAGTTTTTGTACTACTAATTTTTTATAATCTTCTAATCCAAATATGCTTATTTTTAATTTTTTTTTTCCAAAATGAAATTTTTACTTCTTCTTCCACTATAATTCTCCTTATTTATATTTTTTTTTCTACTGTCATACCATCTTTTGTGTCTTTTACTGCATATCCTTTTTCTTTTAAGTTATCTCTAATTTCATCTGATAAAGCCCAGTTTTTATCTGCTCTTGCTTGTTTTCTTTTTTCTAATACTTCTTGAATTTCTTGTGGTAATTCTACATTTTTGCTTTCTTCTAAATAGTTTTTGCTGTTTTCTAAATCTAAGCCTAATACTTTATCAAATTTTAATAAAAGTTCTGCAAATTGTTTTGATTTATGTTCATTTCTTACTATTTCCCCATACAATTCCATAGCTGCTGGCATATTCAAGTCATCATTTATTGTTCCAAAAATTTATTTTCATATTCTTTTATTTCTTGTTCATCTATATTATTCTGTGCCTTCTTGATGTTTTACAAAACCTTCTCTTAAACGCATTAATGCTTTTTGTTTGTTGCTAATGCTGTATCAAATGTAAAGTTTAGTTTTGTACGATAATGTGCTGTAAAGCAGAATAATTTATATGCTAATGGCTCAATTCCCTTTTCTTGCAATTGATCTAGTGTGTATGTATTTCCTAAAGATTTTGACATCTTTCCACCATCAACTTGTAAAAACTCAACATGCATCCAAGTTTTTTGCTGGAACTTTACCTGTTAATCCTTTGCTTTGTGCAATTTCATTTTTCATGATGTGTTGGTATATGATCAATTCCACCTGTGTGAATATCAAATTGATCTCCTAAGTATTTTCTACCCATTGCAGAACATTCTATATGCCAACCTGGGTATGATAATCCCCATGGGCTTTCCCATTTCATAATGTGATTTTCTGGTGCTTTAATCCACAATGCAAAAATCATATGGGTTTCTTTTTTCTGTGTCTATATCAACTCTTGCTCCAGCTATTTGTTCATCTAATTTGCGGTTTGATAGTACTGGATATTTATCTAATTTTGAAATATCAAAATATATTCCTTTACTTGTTTCATATGCGTATCCATTTTTTTATGGTAAACCTTTGAACAAATTCAAGCATTTCTTGAATATGTTCTGTTGCTTTTTTGCAATAATTTCTGGTTTTTCTATGTTAAGTCTTGCCATATCTATGAAAAAATTTATGTGTATAAAAGTTAGCTATTTCATAAAGGGTCTTTGTTTTCTTTTTGCTGCTGCCTTTTCCATTTTGTCTTCACCTTCGTCAGCATCTGATTCTAAGTCCCATACGTCTGTAATATTCATTACATGTTTTTAAGTTATATCCATTGTATTGTAATACTCTTCTTAAAGTATCCATAAAAACATATGCTCTAAAATTTCCTATATGAGCAAAGCTATATACTGTAGGTCCGCATGAATACATACGAACTGTATTTCCTTCTAATGGTTTAAATTCTTCTTTTTGTTCTAGTTAATGTATTATATAATTGTACTGTCATAAAAAATCCTCCTTTAATTTAGTTCGTAGTATTTGAAGATGGATTTGTTGTTGTGTTTCCTCCTGCCTCACTATTTTCCTCCGCTGTCAACTGTATTATTTTGATTTGGTTTTTCCGGTGTTGGCGGAGGTGTAACACTTACTTTATTTACTGTGATAACTATACTCACGCCTTTTTATAACTTTTGTTCCTTCCTCAAAACTTTGTTTTATAACAATTCCATTTGCTTGATCTCCATGTGTTTCATAAATTACCTGCACATTCAATTCTGCTAAAAGCAGCTTTTAGCTTCTTCTTCTGTTTTTCCTATTAATTTAGGAATTATTACACTACTTGTTTCCTCTGTATGGATATTACATTTTTCTGTTGGTATCTTGTATCTATCCTTTTTTACTGTCCAATTGCTATTATTCTCTTTTTCTGGTTTTGCTGTATATATTTTTTTTCTTCAGTATCTAAGCAATATTCTGTTGCAACTTTTTTTTTAGATTCTTTACATATTTTTATAGTTTCGTGTCCGTCACATGCTTTTGGCACGTTACCTTTTGTAAAATATTCTGTATATTTTCTAGTACATTTCTTTAGTTGCTACTTTTCCACTATCTTTACATACTGTAGCTGTTACTACTCCATCTGGTTTTTGTAAAACGTTTTTTAGGCAATTCTTTGTGCACATTTTTCATTATATTAGCCCAAATGCTTCTTGCTGCCCATATTTGATATAATTCAATTTCTCCTTGGTCAAATCCATACCAAGTAGCACCGGCATAATATGGTGTATATCCACAAAGCCATACGTTTGTATCATTATCTGTAGTACCTGTTTTTACAAGCTACGTCCATTCCTGATATTGCACAAGCCCCCCGCTGTTCCACTATATCCTGTAACAACATCTGTTAATATGTCTGAAATAATATATGCATTTGCCTCTGATATAACTCTTCTTGTTTCTTGCTTTGGTTCAAGAATTGTTTTTCCGTCACTATCAGTTAATTTTGTATAGAATGTTGGTTCTATATATACACCTTTGTTTGCAAGTGTCGCATATGCTGCTGCCATTTGTAAAGTACTAGATCCATTGGTGAGCTCCACCAATTGCTAAGCTCATAACAGCATCATCTTCCTCTGTATATGTGGTAAGTCCAAATTCATGTAAATATTCTATCGCCTTATTTATTCCAACATTGTATGCTATTTTAATATTAACGATATTTGAAGAAACCTCAATTGCTTTTTCTAACTGTACATAGTCCTTGATATCCTCCTGCGTTTTTAGGAGAGTATCTTCCTTTAAATGTTGTTGGTGTATCATCAAACACTGTTGATGCAGTAATTACTTTTTCTTCTAAGCCTGGTGCAACGTTAACTAATGGCTTAATTGATGAACCTGTTTGTCTTTCACTAATTGCATAATTATAGCTAGTTCCTTGGTCACTTCCTAGTGCTCCACCCATTGCTACTACTCTACCTGTTGTTGGTTCAATTATAGTAGTACCTGCCTGAGTTCTTGCTTTTACTTTCACGTTTTTTCCATTTGCATCTTTAACTGTTATTGTTTTATTTTGTACATATTTTTTTTCTTAGCCATTTCTTTAAGTACTGCTTCCTGAATAGAAGTTACTTGTGTTGTATATAGTTTATATCCTCCTGATTGAATCATTGCTTTAGCCTCTGAAAAATCAATATCTTTTTGCTTCTGCTAAATCTCTTGCTGCATTATTTACAGCCTCACTCACAAAGTATGAAATATTTCCAATTTCTATTGTTCCTTTTTGAATTCAAAGCCTTTTTTTTCTACTTTTTTCTACTGCCTCATTATATAATTTTTCAGCTTCTGCTGGGTCATCGCTAATTCTACTTTTTGTTCCTTCATAAAATGTAATACTAATTTAGTTCTTGACTTTATTAGTTCACTATTATCTTCTTCTCCATATGGATTATACATATTTGGTCCATCATTTATTCCTGCTAAGAATGCTGATTCAGCTAAGTCCAAATCTTTTGCTGATTTTGCAAAGTAGTATTGTGCTCCATATTCTACTCCATGAAGATCATTTCCACCTATAAATATAATATTATTTAAATATTTTTCTATTATTTGTTTTTTTTAGTAAGCATACTCTCAACTTTGTAAGCTCTTGACATCTCACGAATTTTTTCTCCCATACCTGCAGTTCCAGAGTCTGCTTTATCCTTCATAATGTTTTTTACTAATTGTTGTGTTATAGTACTTCCACCACCAACATCAGAACTTCCTCTATGTAACACATAACTTAGTGTTGCTTTTAGCTGTTCTTAAAATATCTACTCCAGAATGCTCATAAAATCTTTTATCCTCAATTGCTATGTATGCATCTGGCGTATATTTTTCCCATTTGTTCTAGTGAAATTACTTTTCTGTTTCCATTTCCGTCTCCAGCGCTGAGTAATCCTATTTGTTTTTCTTCTGAGTCATATATTTCTGCATTTCCACTAGCTATTAATTCTTCTTTTAGTAATATTCCATTGATCACTAAAAAATATTCCTGCTAAGACTCCTCCACCAACAAGCACTAATAAAAATATTAATATTACAAAATATTAATATTATCTTTTTAGTTTTGGATGTTTTTTCACCTTTATTGTATCTGCCTTATTTGTTTTTTTACTTCTTTTTAATTTTATATTGTTTAGTATCACTTGAGTGCTTCTTTTTTACTTCCCATAAAGGTATCCTCCCTTGGATATATTTTTAACATATATATTATATAATATATTCATAAAAAAAGCAAAGTATTTTAATAAATTTTTAAGGTTTTATATAAAAAAACTACTAATTTAATATTAGTAGTTCTTATTTTATCCAAACAAACCTTTTTTTTCTTTACTGGTGGTTGTTCATTCATAGTTTTTGCAAGTTGCATTAAAAGTTCTCTTTGTTCTGGAGTTAGCTTTTTAGGTACTTGTACTTGTACTGTAAATACAAAATCTCCTTGTGCACTGCTATTTACTCCCTTGAAGCCTTTATTTCTTATTGTAAATTTTGTGCCTGTTTGTGTTGCATCAGGTATTCTATAAGTTTCAGTTGTTCCATCTACCATTGGTATTTTAAGTTCTGCACCAAGGGGTTGCTTGTGTAAACGTTATTGGTATGTCACAAAGTACATTATTTCCTTTTCTACTGTAAATACTATGTCTTTTAACATGTATTAATATATATAGGTCACCTTTTTGGTCCACCATTTGTACCTGGCTCTCCTTCACCTTGCATTACTATAGTTTGACCATCGTCAACACCTGCTGGTATTTTAACTGTTAATCGTACTTGTTTTCTAACTGTTCCTTTTCCTTTACATGTTTCACAAGGATTTGTAATAACCTTACCTGTTCCATGGCAGTTTGTACATGTTCTTGTAGTTTGCATTTGTCCAAGTATTGTAGTTTGGACCTGCTTAATTTGGCCTGTTCCATGACATACACTACATGTTTCAGGGTGTGTACCTGGTTTTGTACCTTCTCCATGGCAAGTATCACAAGTTTCATTTCTATTTATTGTTACATATCTTTCTGTTCCTAAGAAAGATTCTTCAAAAACTTATATCTATATCATAGCGTAAATCTGTACCTTTTCTAGGCCCATTTTTTTCTTGTACCTCTTGAAGAACCTCCAAATCCTCCACCAAAGAAAGAAGAAAATATATCACCTAAATCTCCAAAGTCACTAAATCCATCAAAGCCTGTTGAGTATGTATATGTACCCCCACCAAATGGTCCTCCTGCTCCTCCTCCAAAGCCTTGTGGTCCATCTGGTCCAAATTGGTCATACATTTTTCTTTTTTGAGGATCTGATAATGTCTCATATGCTTCATTTACTTCCTTAAACTTTTTTTTCTCTGCCTCCTCTTTATTATCAGGATTAGCATCTGGATGGTATTGTTTTTTGCAAGTTTTCTATATGCTTTTTTAAGTTCTTCATCAGTTGCATTTTTATTAACTCCTAATACTTCATAATAGTCCTTTTTGTAGCCATTATTCATTTCCTTCATTATTATTATTTTCTGTGTTTGTTTCTGTATTTGCATCTTCTGGGTTTGCTTTTGTGCTTGTTGTCCAGCAGATGTTTGTTTATATAATTGTTCTGTTATAGAGTAGAATACTGTTGTTAATTTTTCTGTTGCTGATTTAATTGCTTCAACATCAGATCCTTCTAATGCTTTTTTAACATTAGCAATTTCAGTTTCTGCTTTTGCTTTTTTTTTTCTTCTCCACTAATTTTGTCTCCAAGCTCGTCAATTGTTTTTTGGCTGTTATATACTAAGCTTTCTGCATTGTTTCTGACTTCAATTTCTTCTTTTTTCTTTTTTGTCTTCTGCAGCATGTGCCTCAGCATCTTTAACAGCTTTTTCAATATCTTCATCAGATAGATTTGTACTTGCTGTAATAGCTACTTGTTGGCTATTTCCTGTTGCCATATCTTTTTGCAGATACGTGTACAATTCCGTTTGCGTCAATATCAAATGTTATTTCGATTTGTGGCACTCCACGAGGTGCTGCTGGAATTCCTGTTAATTGGAATCTTCCAAGTGTTTTTGTTGTATGCTGCCATTTCTCTTTCACCTTGTAAAACGTGAATTTCAACACTTGTTTGACCATCTGCTGCTGTAGAGAATATTTGTGATTTTTTAGTTGGTATTGTAGTATTTCTTTCAATTAATTTTGTAAATACTCCACCATATGTTTCAATACCTAATGATAATGGTGTTACATCTAGTAATACTAGGTCTTTTTACATCACCTGATAAAACACCGCCTTGAATAGCTGCACCAATAGCAACACATTCGTCTGGGTTGATACCTTTGTCTGGTTCTTTTCCTGTAATTTTCTTAACCGCTTCTTGAACAGCTGGAACTCTTGTAGATCCACCTACTAATAATACTTTGTGTAAGTCATTTGCTGTAACTCCAGCATCTTTCATAGCTTTTTCTACTGGTATTTTAGTAGCTTCAATTAAGTCACTAATTAACTCTTCAAATTTTGCTCTTGTTAATGTAATGTCTAAGTGTTTTGGTCCTGTTGCATCTGCTGTAATAAATGGTATTAAGTTGATTTGTGTTTGTTGCATTCCAGAAAGCTCTATTTTGGCTTTTTCTGCTGCTTCTTTTTAGTCTTTGCATTGCCATTTTGTCTGTTTTTTAAGTCAATACCACTTGATTTTTTGAATTCTGATACTAAATATTCAATAATTCTATCGTCAAAGTCGTCTCCACCTAGTTTTGTATTTCCATTTGTTGCTAGTACTTCAAATACACCGTCTCCAATATCTAGGATAGAAACATCAAATGTACCTCCACCTAAGTCATATACCATTATTTTTTTTGATCTTGGTCTTCTTTATCCATACCAAATGCTAAAGCTGCTGCTGTTGGTTCGTTTATAATTCTTAATACTTCTAGTCCAGCAATTTTACCAGCATCTTTTGTTGCTTGTCTTTGGCTATCGCTAAAGTAAGCAGGTACTGTAATAACAGCTTGTGTAACTGGTTGACCTAAATAATTTTCAGCATCTGTTTTTAATTTTTTGTAATATCATTGCTGATATCTCTTGTGGGGAGAATTCGTCTCCTTCGATTTTTACTTTTTTGTTTGATCCCATATCTCTTTTTTAATTGAGATTACAGTGTTTTCTGGATTTGTAACTGCTTGACGTTTTGCAATTTGTCCTACTAGTCTTTCTCCATTTTTTGAAAATGCAACTACTGATGGAGGTGTTCTATTACCTTCTGCATTAGGAATAACAACTGGCTCTCCTCCTTCCATTACTGCTACATGAGTTTGTTGTTCCTAAGTCAATTCCTATAATTTTTCCCATAATAATTTACTTCCTTTCTAAATTTATATATTTTAAAAAATTAATATTATTTTCATGTTAAATAAATTAAAATCAAGTATAACGAGGCAAACGAGTAAATTTTCTTGAGATTATACAAATGTATGTCGAAAGAAAATTTATGAAGTTTAACAAAGAGACGAAGATTTTATTTATTTAATTGGCTACGACTACCATAGAATGACGAATAACTCTATCGCCTATTTTATAGCCTTTTTCTATACTCTTCTTTTACTTCTTTTTCTCCTAAGTTTTCATCTACTACTAAACTTACAGCTTCATGAAGTTCTGGATCAAAAAGTTTTTCCAACTGCTTCAATTTCAGTTACTCCATTTGCTTTTAGTACATCTTTAAATTGTTTTAAAACAAGTTCTACTCCTTGTTTATAACTTTCATCTTCTGTTTGACTTGCTACTGCTTTTTCTAAGATTGTCTATTACTGGTAAAAAGTTTGATACTACATCAGCCATAACTGAACTATATAGTCCAACTTTTTCCTTTTCATTTTCTTTTTTTGTAAAATTGTCAAATTCTGCTGCAACTCTTTTTTAATCTGTCATTTGTTTCGTCCAATTGAATCTTAAGAGTTTCGTTTTCTTTTTTTTTTGATTTCAATTACTTCATCGTTTTGCTTTGGTTCCTTAGTTTCTTGTTTAACTTCTTTTTTTTTCTTTTTCCATTGCGTGTTTTCCTTCTGCCATTTCATTTCTCCTTTCTTTTATTGTCCATTTAATTTTTTACTAATATACTTCATAACTGAAATAACCTTTGAGTAGTCCATTCTTTTTGGTCCTATAATTCCAATAGTTCCTAAGTCTTTATCTTGATATCTATGTTTAAATGTTATTATACTAAAATCTTTTAGTTGTTCATTTTCATTTTCATCACCAATATACACATTTATGTCTTTTTGGCAAATCCTGTATTTAATAAGTCCAGCATAACTTGTTTTGTATCTATTAAGTTTACAAAGTTTTTTGCTACTTCTAAACTTTTAAACTCTGGAAGTTCAAACACTTTGTTAGTTCCTTCTAAATAAACTTTTGCTTCTTCATTTATTACCTTATCTAGTTGTTGCATTATTGGTTTTATAACATTTAGGCTATAATTCATTTCTGAAAATATATACTCTTCTAAGGGTTTATCTATTTCTTCTATTGGTTTTCCTTTTAGTTTATTATTAAAAATGAAGTTTAAAGTATTTACTTGGTCTTCTGTAAATGTCTTCATCAAATTTAATAATTGTTTCTTTTTTTATAATACCTGTATCTGTTAGTATAACTGCCATTAACATTCTAGTTCCAAGAAGGACAAATTTTACTTCTTCTATGTTTTGTAAGTTAGTTCTTGGTCCTATTGCAACCGATGTATAGTGTGTAACCTCTGACAAGGTATTTAGTAGCTATTTTAGTTAACTCTTCTATTTCGTTAACTCTAGTTTCTAATTTAGATTGTATGTATTTTTATTTCTTCTAAGCTGATGTCATCATCTTTTAATAGTTCGTCTACATATAGCCTGTAACCTTTTTGCTGATGGAACTCTGCCGACTTGAAGTATGTGGTTTATCTAAGTAACCACTTTTTTCTAAGTCTGCCATTTCATTCCTAATTGTTGCACTGCTATAGTCTAAATTATATTTTTGTACTAGTGCTCCTGAGCTAACCGGTTCTGCTGTGTTACTATATTCTTCTATTATTGCTTGTAATATTTGTTTTTTTTCTATCATCTAACACATTTTCACCTTCTAACTCTTTATATATTTTAGCACTCTTAGTTCTTGTCTGCTAAACTGCATATATATTATATCCATTTTTAGCAATTGTCAATACATATTGCTAAAAATTTGTGTGAAATTTATGTGAAAAAAAAATTAGTAGTACATTCTGTACTACTAATAAGGATTATTTTACATAAAGTATGGGACGAAGGCTACGTTCGCAATCGCCACTAGTCGTTCTGAGGCTAACACGCATAGACGTGTAATTGACGCGTCCTCCATTGTTTTCGTAGCAATACCCACCACGATAAACACATGTATATGCATATCTATTGTCAGATCTAGTAGAGTATTCCGTGGTCCATTCATATGCATTTCCTGACATATCCCATACATTACAATATCTATCATTATTTATTCCTGAATTTGCAAATGACGTACTCTTATTTTTGCTTGCATAACTATTGGCGTCTGTTCCTGTTGAATATGTTTGTATAAATATTATTGCTGTATCCCATGCATAACTATTTACTAAATCACTAGCATATATTAATTCATTATCTTCTTTTACTTCTCCATACATGTTTCTTGCTAACGTTGCTGCATTTGGTTGTGTTATACTTGTTAATATAGTTTTGTCATATTTTGACTCTACTTTGTTTGTTGTTGTATTTTTTTACTTGCCTCAAATCTCGCTATATAATATCCTCCATTTGCTAATGTTGTTGATATGAATTCTGATAAATTTCTTGCTGTTGCATTTTGGGCTGTTGAATCTATTGCTGTATTTCCTTTTTCTAAATGTGCTCAATTCTTTATAATAAGTATCTATTGCAACTTCTTGTGTATAATTATTTGCATTTTGTGCAGGCACATAGGTCCCGTTTTGCTTTGTAAAATTGCTATATCTTCCTAAAGTTATTGTATTTGTTGTGTTATCTTTATTTTTTATTGTTCCTACTGGAACCCATACAAATTGATTTCCATCTGTTCCATTTTTCTCATTACTATTCCATCTTGTACTGCTGGAATATTGTCTCCACTATATGTATAAGTTGCTGAACCTGCTGCAGTTCCATGCGCTAATACTTTAAAAACTTTTTGGTATTGTTATTTTATTTCCATATGCATCTATTGCTTTTGTATTTTTATCTACTACCGTTCCTACTAATGTTGAGATTTTGGGTAATTTAGTTTGATTATCGTCACTACCTGTTGTTCCATTTACTTGATTATCTAGCCAATTAGTTAATTCACCTATTTGTTTTTGATCATTTTCTGTTGCTTTATCCATTTTATTTTGTGCTTCTTTTGCCTTTTCTATTATTCCACTATTTCCAAATAATGCATTCACACTCACTCCCGCTAGAATTAAAAAATGTACTACAATAGTTACTACTAAAGCTATTAGTGTAATACCTTTTTTCTCTTAAGTAATTACTTTTGTTTTCTGTTTTCATTCTTCCTTTTTTACCTTTTTTAATATGACATACACTATCATATCCCTTTTCTTTTAATTTTTGATTTTGCATTTTTTTATACATATATTTTAAATATTAAAATCTACTTTTACATCATCCTCCTTCGATTCTCTAAAAAAATTTGCACAAATTAAATGTTTTTTCATTAGCAAAAAGACAGACACTAAATATTTTCATATTTAATATCTGTCTTTAATACGCTTAATAAAGCTAATTTCTTAGCCTGTTTGTTATTTGTTAATGTTGTGGCTCTCTCTCTCTCTCTCTCTCTCTCTCTCTCTCTCTCCTCCTGCAAAGGTTTTAGCTTTTTTTCATATTTTGTGCCTCTTTCTATATTTTTTCTTTAGATTTTTACTGTGATTATATTATACTACTTTTTAAACAATTTCAAGTAATTTAATTAAATTTTTTATTCTTACATTTCTTGCAATTTTTCTATTTCTTCTTTTGTTAGTCCTGTAATTTTTATAATTATTTCAATATCCATATTTTCCTTTAGCATACTCTTTGCTATTTCTATTTGTTTTTTTCTCTTGCACCTTTTGTTTTTCCTTCTTCAATTCCATCGTCTACACCTTTTTGCATATATTGCGTGTTCGTCCCTTATTGCTTTTTCTCTTAGTTCTATTATCCTTTGCATTTTCTCGTCTTCACTTATTCTATCTAGCTTTTCTACTGCTTCTTTTAGGTTTTCGTTTTCTTCCATTTTTTCGTGTCACCCTCTCACTCTCTGGGTTTTCTAAAAATACTAGCCAATCTAATAGTTGATCTTTTTCGTTTTCTCTACCCTTTATTTTGGATAACTCAATTATATCAAGCTCGAATTTATCTGTCAATATTAACTTTTTGACACTATTAGTTTCTATTATCTTCCATGTACTATGATATTCTATTTCTTCTACCGTCATCTTTTCACCTTCTTTCTCTTTAAACCCAATAAAAAAAGCACTTTTACCTGATAGGTAAGTACCTCTTTAGCCTATTACTTGTTTTTTTTATTTCTATATATTTAACATTTATTTTTGGTAATGTGACTTTCGTTCCTAATACGCTCGTGTATGAATAATCTCCTTCAGCTGTTCCCCCATATAGTTATAATATCATCTTCAAGAATTTTGTCTGTTCCATCTGGTAGTATATATGTTGCATATATTACATCTGAATAAAATCCATATTCATTTTTTAGTTATATTTATTCTTAAATCAACTGAACTACTCCAACTTGATTCGTATGTCTGTATAACTTGCCCTGTTAATTTGACTTTTTTTCCTTTTATTTTTTCTGGATTTCTAGCTAATTCTTCAAACGTGTATTTTTTACATTCATTTTTAAAATCACTTTCTTTTTAGCTTTTTCTTCTTCGGTCTCTATACTAACATTATTAGTTTTATTACTTACCGTTTGTGCAGTATCTGTGCCTACTGTACCTCCTATTATAACTAAAATTATAATAATAATTGTCCAAACCCACCATTGTTGATACAATTTTTTGTTGTTAGTCTTAGTTTTTACCTTAACATTGTTTTCATTGTTTTCTTTTTTTATGCTATCGTTATTTGCATTTGCTCCACAGTACTTGCAAAACTTTTGCACTTGGTTCTAATTCCTTTCCGCATTTATTGCAGAACATATGAACTCCTCCTTTTTATTTAATATAAAAAAGAGTATACTACAAACGGTGTCATAAATCAATAGGTTGAATTATACTTTTTATCGACATTTTTCGACATATTTTGTCATTTTTAAAAAACTTTTAGCAACAGCTTCTGTCCTTATCCAAATTAGCATTTATTTATATATTGCTTTTATCTGTCTACTTTAAAACTACTTATATTTTAATTCTAAATAAATTCTTCCCATACTATATTGGCTAGATCTAAGCCTTTGTTGGTTAACTTAATTTGGTCTCCGTCTATTTCTACCAAGTCTTCATTTACTAGTTTTTCTAGTTTGTCATGATATAAAAATACTGGATTTGCTACAAATTTTATTTTGAATTCTTGTATGCTAACACCATCTATTATTTTTTCTTAATCCTAATAACATATATTCTTTTTGCATTTTGCTTCCATATCTTGCTTCTCATGAAATACTAAATTTTCTTCTGTTTTATCCTCTTCATAATTTTTTTTATATATTGTTCTAAGTTTTCTATATTTGAATACCTTATTCCATTTGTATATGAATGTGCTGCTACTCCAAAGCCTATGTATTCTTTTTTGATTCCAACAGTCTAAATTGTGTTTTGACTCATATCCTTGTTTTGCAAAATTGATATTTCATAGTGATTATATCCATTTGCCTCTAAAATTCGTTTTACAGTCCAATACATTTTCCTTTCTAGTTCTTCGTCTGGTAGTTCTAGTCCTTCTTCCACCTTTTTTAAATAATGGTGTACCTTCTTCTAATATCAATGAATATACAGAAATATGCTCAGGTTCCATTGATACTATTTCTTCAATTGAATCTTGTACTTCTGCTAGTGTTTGGTTTGGAAGTCCTATCATTAAATCTACATTTATATTTTCAAAACCCGCTTCTCTTGCAAATCTAAAAGTGTCTAAAAAGTCTAAATATGTATGTATTCTTCCAATTTCTTTTTAGCAAATGCTCATGAGTAGATTGTAGCCCTATACTTAATCTGTTTATTCCTGCTTTGTTATAGTCCTCTAATTTTTCTAATGTAACTGTTCCTGGATTAACTTCTATTGTAATTTCGGCATTTTCATCAAGTTCAAAATTCGATTTTATTTCTTCCATAATTTGAACTATATATTTGCTTTCTATTAATGAAGGAGTGCCTCCACCAATGTATATAGTTTTGACAGAAAACAAATCGTCTTTTTTCCATTTTCGAAGTCAGCTCTATTATTGCTTCCTACTTCTTCAATTTCTTGTAGCAAACATTTTATATATTTTGAAATTAAATCTTGTTTTTCTGCATATGAACAAAAAATCGCAATAGCTACATTTTTGTTTGCAAAATGGAATGTGAATGTATAGTCCAATTTGTTTTCTTCGCATAAGTTTCTTCCTTTCCTATTTTTTAGATTAAGAGTTATATTATTTTTAGCTCAAATTTAAATTAGCAGAGTAGGAACAGCGACTTTGACATATATTTTTTTTTCGTGCTTTAGTCGAGAAAAAATATATTCAAAGTGCAAGCGACGTTCCGGCTTTATAAAAATAATATAACTCTTAATCGCTGTGCCTACTCTAATAAATCAAATGCTTTTTTAAATAGTAAATTATACAAGCGATGTGCCAAACTTTAAAAAAGTATAACTGTCATTGTCTAAATTTAGAAACAAATTGTTCTATGTTGTAAAAGCGATGATTTACTCCCCTGACTTTCCTATTGGTTTTGATAGCATTTGTCCTATTTCTACTAATGATGCTTCTGGGTTTTCTAGTCTTAGGTTTTGCTATTTCTTGTAGTTGTTCAGGCATTTTATCAAATTGACCAATTTGTTTTTAAATATTTAATATTCTCTATTTGTTTTAGTGCTGCATTCAAAGTCTTGTTTAAGTTAGCCGTCTCACAGTTTACTTTTCTATTTACATTATTTCTAATATCTCTATATACTCGTACTTCTTCAAACTTAAGTACAGAACTATTTGCTCCAATCAGAGCTAAAAATTTTGATATCTCATCTCCATCTTTTGTATATAGTGCATATCCATTTTTTCTTTTCTATATTTTTTAAATTGTATTTCATATTTATTTAATATAGCTAATACTATATTTGCATTTTTTCCCTGATGAAAATGTTATTTCCAAGTGATATGTATTTTTAGGATTGTTAATTGAACCTCCTCTAAAAAACTTCCTCTTACAAATGCTTTTTCTAGTAATTCCTGATTATTAATCTGTTCAGTTATATTTTTTAAATGTTATTGTATTGTTATATATAACTTCTGGAATTTCCAGTTTATTTACACTAATGCAAAAACTTCTTGCCTATCACTTCAATATTTTGCTTTGTATATTGTAAGTTGTTTAGTAACTTACTAAAACGGTTAATATTATATTCACTTTCAGTTGAAAACTTTATCTTATTCTTTTCTATTGTTATATTATTTGAGCTTAAATATCCAAGCAATTCAAATTTAACAATTTCTTTGTTAGCCAAATTGCTTAGTTTACTTATTTCTTCTTTTTTACTTCACTTGAAAATGACATACTAACCCTCCTTTTGAAAAATAACTACCCTATCGTTTCCAGCCAAGTCTTTTTTATTGGCTGTTTTGTTATTAGTTTTAAATTTTTATGTTCTAGATTTATAACCGCATTGCCTTGATTATATCCTATTTCTAGCATTAGATATCCATTTATTTTTAAATGTTTATGTGCTTCATTTAAAATTCTTTTTTATAGAACTCTAATCCATCTTTTCCACCATCTAAAGCAATGTACGGTTCACTTTGTACATCTTTTTTCTAGTGTATTTATTATGTCTGTTTCAATATATGGTGGGTTTGAAAGTATTATATCAAAAGCTTCTCTCTGTTAGTTTATCAAATAAATTGGAGTCTATAAATTCTATATTTTACATTATTTAAATTTGCATTTTTTCTTGCTACTTCAAGTGCCTCTTGGCTTATATCGGTTGCTGTTACTGTTGAGTTTTGGCAATAATGTGCTATTGAAATTGCTATTGCACCACTTCCAGTACACAAATCTAGCACTTCCATGTTTTGTTCTTTTATGATTTTGATACCTTCTTCTACTAAAACTTCTGTATCAGGCCTGTGGAATTGAACGATTTTTAATAAGTTATATTAGAAAAATAGTTTATTATAATAATTAAGTAGGACGAGCCATAAATTAGAGCTAAACAATTCTTGTACGCTGTTGCATTCAAAGGTTAACTCATATCGTAAATGTTCATCTTCGATATGCCTTATAATTAAAATTAACTTTGTAAGCTGACGAATAGTTTTTATTGTCAGACTTTCAAAAAATAAAAAAGAAGGGAAGAATCTAGTTTTCTTCCTCTTTTTTTATCTTTTGTTTTTCTTTTTTCTTTTTTTTTTTCTTCAGGAATTACTACATATTTTGGCTTTTTTCTGCTGATTTTGGTGTAAAAACATTTAAATGGTCATAAACTTGTTTATTTGTTTTTAAAACATATTGTAATAATTATATTCATTTACTTTTGACGGTTCTACTATTTCTTCGCTGTTAATAATTAACTCTTGTTTAGTTTGTTTTAAAACATATTGTAATAATGTTTGCCTTTATGTGTGAATCTTGTATATTTTCTTTTTTAAAACATTCTCTCCTAATTTTAATAACTCTATTTGCCTCATTTATTTTCTCCTACAGTTTGTTAGTGATTCTATTATACAAATCTCAAAATAGCTTGTCAAGGTTATATTTAGGCATAAAAAAGCCCCGCCTTAGCCGTAAGGTGAATGAAATTTTAAGGACCTGCTTACACACAGGTGGGTATCTTGTTGAATGCTCCTGGGTTTCTTATAAATTCGTATAAGCCTACACGCCACATTCAAAGGCAGATTCCCGTTTAGAATTTGTTGGTTCTAAAATTCCAGTCTACACGCACTATGCAGGGAAAATTAATATCTTATTTATTTGTTATATATATATATTACCACAAAGCTTATAAAATTACAATTACTTTTTTACCAAAAAAACTATTTATTTTTTTGCTTTTTATGATATCTTAGTTTTATCAAAGTTTTTGTGGAGTTTATATGAAATTTATGAAAAATAATAATGATTTTATAAAATTTTTTAAAACAAATTGGATAAAGCTTTTTTTAATTTTGTGTAGTTTAATTATAATAATTGCATTGTCTCTTTTTTTATTGTTCCCAATTGGTTAGGTAGAAATAAATTTACAGATGAGCTGTCTAACTTTGCTAACAAATCTTCCGTTTTTTCTTTATCAAAAATTTACTGTTATAGTAGTGCAAGTGGAGAATAAATAATACAGAAGGAAAAGCTATGTGGGATATAAATGTTAGTCAATATACAGATATTGCTTTAGGCCTAAGTATAAACAATGTTAATAATGATTTAACTAATAATTTAGCTAATTCTAATTTACAGGTAGTTGATACTTCGCCTAAGTATAGTATATCGAAAATTTATATTGATAATATAAGTTTTTCAAATAATAACACAGGAACTTTAAGCTTAAGTTATATTCCTATTTTTAAACTTTGGTTTAATATCTAATGATGAACTTACTAATCCTGGAAAACAGCAAAACAAGATTGATTTTAATATAGTTGATAATAAAGAAATATTACTTAATAACATAGTACAAGAACCTAGTATAGATAAGAATCTGGTCTTGCCTATAACTCTTAGATATTTAAACTCAAATATTAAAACAGATCACACCATTACTAACATAGAAGAAAAATTAGCTTTTGATGGAAGTATATTAAAACGTGCTTCTATTCCATTATCTTCTATTAAAAATGAAGTTACATTTAACATTCACATTGTTACTAACTCAAGTGAAGAATATATGTATCCAGTACATTTACAAATACCTTTGCAAAATGAGGATAATGGTAAAAATATTTATGATGGAAGTTATTCTCAAGAGCTAGAATTTAATAATTAAAGTTATTTCTACTAAAAAGAGGCTTTTTATAGCCCCTTTTTAGTATATTATTTCTTTTTTAATAAGTTGTTTCTAATTTTTCCAATTCCTATAATATCATCGTTTACTTTTATCTGGTATAGCCCATCCGGCTTATTATTTGTTAGTTGTACTCCATTTAAAAATAAATTTAGTTTTCTCTCTTGTAATTCAGTAACTGGATAATTCTCAAAGAATTTTTGCATTGTTATTACATGCTCATTCCAAAATTTTTATTGTCTTTATTTTCTTCTATATCTTCAATTGTTACTGCTTGTTCTAACTCAAACTGCCCCACTTGAATTCTATTAAGTTCTTTCATATAGCCTTATTGTTCCTAGTTTTTCTGCAATTGTCTCACATAATGTCCCTAATATATGTACCCTTTGAACAATGTACTTTAAATTCAATTGTTTTGTCTTTTTTGTTTATGTTCAATAATTCAATACTATATATTTCTATTTCTCTTTTTTGTTATTTCTACCTCCACACCTTTTCTTGCATATTCATATAGTTTTTTTTCCATTTACTTTAATTGCTGAATACATTGGAGGAGTTTGTACTTGTTTTCCCTCTAATGTTTCTAGAGTTTGTTGTATTCTTGCTTTTATCCCAAGTTGACTTATCAACACTTTTTTTCTTCTATTATATTACCTTCACTGTCTAGTGTGTCTGTTTTTTGTCCTAACTGTATTGTAGCTATATAAGTTTTGTCATGATTTATTAAATATTTTGAAAGTTTAGTTCCTTGTCCTAATAGCAAAGGCAACACACCAGTAGCCATTGGATCTAATGTACCTGTATGTCCAACTTTTTCCCTTACATATTTTTTTGACTTTTTGCCACTACATCATGCGATGTATATTGTTTTGGCTTATTAACAATTAAAATTCCATTCATCTTTTCTTCTGTTTCTCTTTCTTCTTCAAATTTTTGTGATAATTTTTTATCTAGTTCCCATTTCAGGGTACCATCATAAAACTCCCATGGAAATATTTTTTTTGGATTTTTATTTTTAGCTCTTTCAATTATTTGTTTAATAGTTCTATTTTGCATTTGGTCATCACTCTCAAATTTCGAAGCAATCTGTTTAGCCCTTTGTTGGCATTTTTTGTTTTTTTTCACATATTGCTAATAGAATAACTGTCCTTTCATATTCAGTCAATTCTTCACTACTTCCAATCTGCTCTAGCAATTCTACATCTATTTTATTATAATAAAGTCTAGTTTTTATTTGATTAAGCAATTGTATAGTTGATGGCATTCTAACACTTTTAGAGTTATTTGTATATATATTTCCTCTTATCTTCAGTTCTTTTTTCAAATTGAAGTCTCATTCTTCTTAAATTTCCAAACTCTTCTAATATACCTCTAGCTCTTTCTATATTTCCTTGATGTATTGCTATTGTCATTATTTGTCTCTGAATAGGTTCATATTTTTTAAATCTTGCTCCTATCGCTTTTTGCTTCTTCTAGTCGTCCTTCTTGTATAGCTATTGTTATCATCTGATTTTGAATCATTGGATTATCTTGAAATTTTTCACCTATTGCCTTTGCGTCTTCTAGTCTCCCTTCCTGTATTGCTATTGTTATCATTTGGCTTTGTATTGCTTCATTACTCTCAAATTTAGCACCTATTGCATTAGCTCTTTCTATGTCACCTTCTTGTATTGCAATTGTTACCATTTGACTTTGTATTATTGATCATCTTCAAATTGTTTTCCTATTCTTTTAGCCTCTTCTAGCCTTCCTTGTTTTATTAAAATAGTACATCTTTGTGACATAATAATTAAATCATTTGGATATTGAGCTGTCAATCTATATGCTTCATGTCTAATTTTCCTAGCCTTATTTTCTTTCTGATTTCTTTGCTAACATTTTTTAACTGCCCAACTTGTCCTTCTATTTCTTGTATATATTCCATAACCTTTCTCCATAAAAAACAAACTACAATAAGATTTAGTATAATTTTAAAATCTTTTTGTAGTTTATATTTTTTAAAGTAATCTCATTACTTCTTTTATTACTTTTTCTTTTTGCTTGTTCTATAGTTCCTTGATTGTACAACCTGCTGCTCTTGGGTGTCCTCCACCACCAAATACTACACAAGCATCTGATACATTTACATATTCATTAGAACGAAGTGATATTTTACAACCTTTTTCTGTTTGACGTATAAATATTGAAACTTCAACTCCTTCAACATCTCTACCTATTTCAACAATTCCCCTCATGGTCTCCACTCTCAGCATGTACTTTTTTTTTCATCTTCTTTGGTTATATATGTATATGCAATTTTTCCATCTGCCAAAAATTCTATTCTATTATTTTGCAATTCTATGTAATTCAAAGTTTGGCTTTGTTTTTTTGTTTGTAACACTTGGTGATATACTTTTGATACATTAACTCCTTTATTTAAAAAGCCATGCAACAAATTCAAAAGTTTCAGCTGTAACTCCTTGATATTTAAAGCCACCTGTATCTGTTATAATTCCTGTTAATATACATGTTTCCAATTTCTTTTTAGTAATTTCTATACCAAAGTATTCTAAAATTACTAATAGTATTTGTGCACATGCTGGTGCATCTGGGTTTACATAGTTATGGTCTCCAAACATAGTGTTTGTACCGTGATGATCTATACATACTTTTACTTTTGCATTTTCAAAGTATTTAGCAAATCCATTTAACATCTTTATAGATGCACAGTCTAGTGATATTGCTAAATCATATTGCTCTATATCACTTTCTGTTTTGATTTCATCAATACATGGTAAACAGTTAAATGCTCTTGGATGTTCTGGAATTATTATATCTGGATTTTTACCATAGTTCTTTAATGCTTGATACATTGCTAAACTACTACCCATTGCGTCTCCATCTGGATTTTCATGTGTCAATATTACTATTTTTTTCTGCTTTATTTATTTGTTCTAAAATATTATCTAAAGTCATTTTATACCTCTATTCTAATTATTTTTTTCTTTAACTCATTTAATATGCTATCAATTTTAGCTCCATATTCTAAAAAGAATCGTCTAGTTCGAATATAAGCTCTGGTGTGATTCTTAAGTTTATGTTTTTTTTTTGCAACTTGACTACGAATGAAACCTGAAGATTCTTTTTAGTCCTTCCATTGTTTTGCCAATACTTTTAGAATTTAAAATACTTACATAAACTTTAGCATATTTAAAGTCAGGTGTTATTTTAGCTTTTGTTACACTAACTAGCCCTGTTACTTTTGAGTTTTTAAGCTCAAAAGTAAGTACACGGCTAATCTCCTTTTTAATTCTTCATTAACTCTATTAAGTCTTGCCTCATTTTTTGGCATTTTGTATTCTCTCCTTTTAACGTTTAACTTCTTCCATTACGTAAAATTCTAATGTGTCATCTTCTTTAACATCATTATAGTTTTCAATTTGAAGACCACATTCAAAGCCTTTAGTAACTTCTTTTTGCATCATCTTTGAAACGTTTTAATGATATTAGTTTTCCATCATGTATAACTACATTTTCACGTATTACTCTAACTCCTGCATTTCTTTCAATTTTTTTCCGTCAAGTACATATGCACCAGCAATTGTTCCAACTCCTGAAACCTTGAAAGTTTGCCTTTACAACTGCATTTCCTATTACTTTTTCTTCGTAAATTGGGTCTAGCATACCTTTCATCGCTGCTTCAACATCTTCAATTGCTTGGTAGATAACTGAGTATTGTTTAATTTCTACTCCCTCTTTTTCTGCCATATCTTTTTGCAGTGTTAACTGGTCTTACATTAAATGCAATAATTATACATTTACCTGCTTTTGCAAGTTGAACATCAGATTTCAGTTACAGCACCTGTTACAGCATGTATTACTTTAACTTTAACCTCGTCATTTGATAATTTTTCAAGTGATTGTTTTAAAGCTTGTGCTGTTCCTTGAACATCTGCTTTTACTATAATGTTTAATTGTTTTAAGTTTTTCGCTTTCCATTTTTCAAATAGATTACTTAAAGTTACCTTTGCTGTTTTCGTTTATAATTTGTTCTCTCTTGACGTTTTTCTTCTTTCTATTAAATGTTTAGCCATTTTTTCGTCTTTTACTTCATAGAAAGTATCTCCAGCTTCTGGTACTTCTGTTAATCCCATTATTTCTACTGGTGTAGATGGTCCAGCCTTTTTAATTTTTTGCCTTTATCATTTTTCATTACACGAATTCTACCTATAGATTTACCAACAACTATTGTGTCACCTTCGTCTAATGTTCCTCTTTGTACAAGCATTGATGCAATAGGTCCTTTGATTTATCTAGTCTTGCTTCTATAACTGTTCCTTTAGCTTGTTTGTTTGTTAGGGTTTGCTTTTTTAATTCCTTCATGTCTGCTACTAATAATACCATTTCTAGTAAGTTATCAATGTTTATTTTCTTTTTAGCAGCTATTGGAACATAAATTGTGTCTCCACCCCACTCTTCTGGAACTAGTTCATATTCCATTAACTCTTGTTTTATTTTTTTTCTACATTTGCACCTGGCAAATCAATTTTATTTATTGCTACTATAATTGGTATTTCTGCTGCTTTTGCATGGTTTATAGCTTCAACTGTTTGTGGCATAACACCATCGTCAGCTGCAACTATAAATATTGCAATGTCTGTAATTTGAGCACCTCTAGCTCTCATTGCTGTAAACGCTTCATGTCCAGGAGTATCTAAGAAAGTAATTTCTCTTTCTCTTACTTTTACTTTATAAGCACCAATTGCTTGTGTAATTCCTCCTGCTTCCCCTTCAATCACATTTGTACTACGAATTGC